>Ga0247843_1000085_pt1 | contig 199566 bp, 201 predicted proteins | sample LaCruzMarch2017__FD_192420 | JGI IMG/M metagenome (GOLD analysis project Ga0247843, IMG submission 192420) | Freshwater microbial communities from meromictic Lake La Cruz, Castile-La Mancha, Spain - LaCruzMarch2017_8m | ecosystem: Environmental > Aquatic > Freshwater > Lake | place: Spain...
ACCGCGATCCCGCACCAGCTTGACCGCCTCGAGCTTGAACTCCCGGCTGAACTTCCGTCGTTGCATCATCACCCTCCAGCTCCAAAAACACCTTATCTTGGTGTCCACGAAACCGGGTGCAGGCCACCAAGAGCGCGCTATCTTCAAGACCTTTACTCGGGGCGTCGCAACGCAGCGCGACGACTGGATGTGGTCGGACGACCCATCAGAGCTCGAAGCAAAAACAGCCTATTTCACCGCCGCCTACAATGAGTCCTTGGGCAAGGGCCAAGAGCGGCGCGATGACATCAAATGGGATCGCGAACTCGAAAAGTATGCCGAGAGCGGCCTTCGGAAGGCGCACAACCCAGCGTCGATTGTCGCGGCAAACTACAGGCCGTTCACTAAGCGGCACCTCTACTACGACCGCCAGTTCAACGGCATGATCTATCTGACTCAGTCAGTCTTCGGAGACGGAAACGCGGTCGTTCCGTCAATCACCCTGATGGGCGATACGACAGGCAAGCCGACCTATTTCTCACTCGCCATTGACCGGATCGCCGACCTCAACTTCGTCAGTCCTGCCTCGGGCGGAACCCAGATTCTGCCGCTATGGCAGCAGCGGGGCACCGACCGCCTCGACAACATCACCGACTGGGCTCTGACCCAGTTCACCGACCGCTACGGCAAGGCCGCCGCGATCTCGAAGGACGACATCTTCGCCTATGTCTATGCGGTGCTGCACGACCCGGTGTACCGCGAGACCTATGCCCTGAACCTGAAGCGGGAGTTCCCGCGCATTCCGCTGTATCCCGACTTCAGGCGGTGGCGCGACTGGGGTCAGGCGCTGCTGGACCTGCACATCGGCTATGAGACCGCAGCCCACGCGCCCTTGACCCGCACCGACACCCCCGACCCGAAACGCGCGCCGGACACCACCCCGGTGGTCAAGCTGAAGTCCGATCCCGGCAATGGCATCATCGTGCTGGACGCCGACACCCAGCTGTCGGGGGTGCCGCTGTCGGCCTGGCGCTATCGGCTCGGCAACCGCTCGGCCATCGACTGGGTGCTGGACCAGCACAAGGAAAAGACCCCCAAGGACCCGACCATCCGCGAAAAGTTCAACACCTACCGCTTTGCCGACTACAAGGAGACGGTCGTCGATCTGCTGGCGCGGGTGGTGACAGTCAGTGTCCAGACGGTGGCGATCACCGATGCGATGGCCGCGTTGCCCGCGAGTGCGCGGGAGCACCCTCTCCCGGCGGGAGAGGGCTTGAGCACCTGAGAGCGTAGCGATCAGTCTTGTGCGAAAGGGTGAGGGGCACCCCGCCACCCGCCACGCAGCGACCCCTCACCCTTTCGGCTATGCGCATCGCTTCGCTCTGCGAGCCTCAAGCCCTCTCCCGCCGGGAGAGGGATCACAGCCCTAACGTCCTCGCATGCTCCCGCACCGCCTCGTCGATCCGGCCCGGCTCGCCCAGCGCCACGGCGTTGTCGAAGCGGATGACGGTCCAGCCGATGGCCTCGATCTCCGCCTGACGCGCCCGGTCCCGTTCCGCCACCGCCTCCAGCCCATGCACGCCGCCATCCAGCTCGATCACCAGCCTCAGTGGCTCGCAGGCGAAGTCGGTGATGAAACGGCCGATCGGGTGCTGCCGCCGGAATTTGTGACCATCGACCCGGCCCCTGCGTAGCCTGGCCCACATCCGGTCCTCGGCGAGGCCGGCGGATTGTCGCAACGCCCGAGCCTGCGCGATCTTTCTCATCGCACCACTTTAACGTTTCTTTTCTCCCGGCGAAACAGTGATCGTGCTATTATGTGGTGGAGACAAGGGATCGCAGGCCCGCGATATCACCCAGGCCAAGGCGCTCGCGAAGGAGGCATGATGCTCGAAACTCAGCCTTTCGATCCGGCGGACTACCTCGACAGCGAGGAAGCCGTTGCCGCCTATCTCGCCGACGCCCGGCTGGACGGCGCGGTCGCCCTTTCGCGCGCCGTCGAGGTCGTGGCCCGCGCACGGGTGCGGATGACAAAGGCGAGAATCGGTGTACGTTCACGGTCTGTTCCCAAGGAGGCTGTGATGGCCAAGAACACCGGCAACGACTTCCGCCGCAGCGCGGTCTCAGGCCGCACGCAGTTCCAGCAGCCGAACGGCGACTGGCAGAAGCGCAACGAAGGCAACGGCCAGTTCATGGAGCGCAAGTCCAGCGAAGGCCCTTTCAAGGGCGTCGCCAAGGAACCGGACGGTCGCGACGGCAAGGACTGAGTTGCAACCCGACCTGTTCGGCACCCCTGCGGGCCTCGCCTATGTCGTGCCGCACGCCATCGCGGTGAACACCCTGCGAAAGACCCTGGCCACCCTGACGGCTGCCGACCGCTGGCCCTGGGACCCGGACATGAAGGCCGCCCGCATGGACCGGACCGTGCCCAAGCTGCTGGCCGTGCTGCCCCCGGACGAGGCCGAGCACTGGGGCGGATTGATCGCGGCCGAGGCCGCGCGACTGGATCGCTGCCCCCCCTTCACCCCCCGTTAACCACGATCCCGCATGCGTTAACGGATGCGCAACCTGATCGCCGCCGTGCAAGCCGTCGATCCGCTGGTCGTCACCGGCAAGGTCGCGGGCGTGTCGGGCCTGTTGATCGAGGCGCGCGGAGGCCTGTCACGCCTCGCCGTCGGGGCGCGGGCCGAGATCGGACGGCGGGGCACCTCGCCCCTGCCCGCCGAGGTCGTGGGCTTCCGCGACTCCAAGGCCCTGTTGATGCCCTTCGGCCCGGTCGAGGGCGTCGCGCCGGGGGCCGACATCCACATCGTGGGCGAACAGGCCAGCGTGCGACCCACGACCGCCTGGCTGGGCCGCATCATCAACGCCTTCGGCGAGCCCATCGACGGCAAGGGCCCCCTGCCGACGGGCCCCGCCCCCTATCCCCTGCGCGCCGCGCCGCCCGCCGCCCATTCGCGCGGCCGGGTGGGAGAGCGGCTGGATCTGGGCGTCCGGTCGATGGACATCTTCACCACCACCTGCCGGGGCCAGCGGCTGGGCATCTTTGCCGGATCGGGCGTGGGCAAGTCGGTGCTGCTGTCGATGCTGGCGCGCCAGGCGACGTGCGACGCGGTCGTCGTCGGCCTGATCGGCGAACGGGGCCGGGAGGTGCGCGAGTTCATCGAGGAGACCCTGGGCGAAGAGGGTCTGCGTCGCGCCATCGTCGTGGTCGCGACCTCGGACGAGCCCGCGCTGAAGCGGCGTCAGGCCGCCTATATGACCATGGCCATCGCCGAGTTCCTGCGCGACCAGGATCTGGAGGTGCTGTGCCTGATGGACTCGGTCACCCGCTTCGCCATGGCCCAGCGCGAGATCGGGCTGGCGGCCGGCGAGCCGCCGACGACCAAGGGCTATACCCCCACCGTCTTTTCCGAACTGCCCAAGCTGCTGGAACGTGCCGGGCCGGGGCCGATCCGCCCCGATGGAACGACGGCCGGGCCGATCACGGCGATGTTCACCGTGCTGGTGGACGGCGGGGATCACGACGAACCGATCGCCGACGCCGTGCGTGGGATCCTGGACGGTCACATCGTGATGGACCGCAAGATCGCCGAGCGCGGGCGGTTTCCCGCCATCGACGTGCTGAAATCCGTCAGCCGCACCCTGCCCGGCTGTCAGACCCCGCCCGAGCGCGAGCTGAACCGGCGCGCCCGCCAGTGTCTGTCGGCCTATGCCTCGATGGAAGAGCTGATCAAGATCGGGGCCTACCGTGCCGGTGCTGATGCGGTCACCGACCGGGCCATCGCCCTCAATCCCGCGCTGGAAGCCTTCCTCGGCCAGGACAAGGACGATGTCACCCGAATGGCCGACGCCTTCAACCGGTTGGAAAGCATTCTGAACCAGGGTCAGCTGCAGTGACCGGAGACTTCGCATGACCGCCTGGGCCCATTCCCTGATCCGCATCTCCAACTATGAGGTCGAGACGCTGCAGAAGCGCCTGGCCGAGATCACGTCGAAGAAGGCGTCGGCCGAGATGCGGCTGGCGGTTCTGGATGCCGAGGTCGAGATCGAGAACGAGCGGGCCCGCGCCGACGCCGAGGCAGGCCTGCTGCTCCAGGCCTATCTGGCCGGCTGGAAGGCCCGCAAAGGCCTCGCCGAGGCCGATCTGGTCACGCTGGACGCCGAGGAAGAGGGCGCCCGTGACGCCCTGACCGACGCCTATTCCGAACTGAAGAAGTTCGAACACGTCGCCGAGACCACCCGCCTGAACGCCCTCATCGCCGCCGGCCGCCGCGAGACCGCCGCGTTCGACGAGATGGGGCTGAGGCGGCGGACGGCATAGATCTCTCCCTCCCCTTCATGGGGAGGGACGGCGGAGCGGAGCGAAGCCCGGGTGGGGCCGTGTGAAAGAGGGCGAGGACAGACCTTGAACCCGACCACCGGACAGGCCCGGGCGATGAGGAAGTCGCTGACGCCACCAGAAGCGCGCCTGTGGTCGTTCCTCAAGGCGTTGCGATCAGAGGGCTTTCACTTTCGACGGCAAGCACCGTTCAGAGGCTATTTCCTCGACTTTGTCTGCCACAACAGGCGGCTGGTCATTGAAGTGGACGGCGCAAGTCATGAACATCGCGAAGCTCACGATCGGACGTGCGACGGCATCCTGTCTCGAGAAGGATACCGGACGATGCGCTTCCTGAACGCCGACCTCCGCGATCATTTTGACGGCGTGGCTGCCACGATCAGATCTGTGCTCACGGCACACTCCCCCACCCGGGCTCCGCTTCGCTCCGCCGTCCCTCCCCATAAAGGGGAGGGAGAATGATGGATCGCCGCGCCCTGATCGCCTCCACCCTGGCGCTGGCCGCCTGCGGGCAGACCGCCGCCCAGCCTGCGATCCAGGCCACGCCCCTGAAATCCCTCGTCCCCTTCCCCATCGGCACCTCGGCCATGACCGGCCAGTTCGACGATCCCGCCTGGGTCGACCTGTGCCTGACCCACTGCTCCCAGCTCACGCCCGAGTGGGAGATGAAGATGGAGTACATCCTGTCGGAGACCGGCGACTATCGCTGGGACGCGCCCGACCGGATCGCCGACTTCTGCACCACGCACGGCCTTCGCCTCTTCGGCACCACCCTGATCTGGTATTCCCAGGACTCAGCCTTCTTCCGCGCGCTGGACCCCGCCCGTTTCCGGCGCGAGTACGACCGCTACATCGCCGAGGTCGCGGGGCGGTACCGGGGGCGCGCCACGGGATGGGACGTCGTCAACGAGGCGGTGGCCGAGGACGGCAACGGCCTGCGGGACTGCCTGTGGTCCGAGGCTCTGGGACAGGACGGCTATATCGCCCGCGCCTTCGAACAGGCGAATATCGCGGATCCCGACGCGGTCCTGTTCCTAAATGACTACAATCTGGAGAACAATCCGGTGAAGGGGGCGACCTTCCTGCGGCTGGTCGAGCGGATGCTCGCTCGCGGCGTCCCGATCGGCGGCATCGGCACCCAGAGCCATCTCGACATCGAGATCCCCGAAGGCCAGACCACCGCCTTCTTCCGCGAAGCCGCCCGGTTCGGCCTGCCCATCCACGTGTCCGAACTGGACGCCTCCCTGCGTCGGGAGGGCCGGATCGACACCCGCTCCCAGCGTCAGAAGCTGGACCAGCAGACTGCGCGGGTCACCGAACTGGCCGGGGCCTTCATGGACCTGCCGCCCGCGCAACGGTTCGCCTTCACCGTCTGGGGCCTGCGCGACACCGACAGCTGGCTGAGACGCGACGCCCGCGACGACGGCAAGGACAGCCCGCTGCTGTTCAACGCCGCCGGCCGACCCAATCCCATGTTCCAGTCGGTTGTCGACGGATTCCGGACCTGAGCCCTACGGCTCCAGCTCGATGTCCCAGTACAGATAGTCCAGCCAGCTCTGGTGCAGATAGTTGGGCGGAAACCGGCGGCCCGCGTCCTGCAGCTGATAGGCGTTGGGCCGATGCGGGGCGCGACGGATCGGCATATGCGCCTGCTGGGGCGTGCGGCCGCCCTTCCTGAGGTTACAGGGCGAACAGGCGGCGACGATGTTCTCCCACGTCGTGCGTCCGCCGCGGCTGCGCGGGATGACATGATCGAAGGTCAGTTCGGCGGTGTCTCCGCAGTACTGGCAGGTGAAGCCGTCGCGCAGGAAGACATTGAAGCGTGTGAAGGCCGGACTGCGGTTCTGGTCGACGTAGCTTTTCAGCGCGATCACGCTGGGGATCTGCATCTCCATCGACGGGCTGCGAACCACCCGGTCATAGGTCGAGACCACGTCCACGCGGTCCTGATAGACCGCCTTGACCGCCTCTTCCCACGGCCACAGCGACAGGGGGTAGTAGGACAGGGGGCGGAAGTCGGCGTTGAGCACCAGGGCCGGGAACCCGGACGGCGGCTTGTGGGAGACCAGCATCAGGCCTTCCCGCTGCTATAGCCGGAATGGATCGAGGAAATCGGACTGAAGACGTCGCTCCTTCTCTCTGGTGGGTTGACCCTAACCCCGATTCGTCGCCGCCGCCATGACGGCTTGGCGTCGGTTCCGTGAAGACTGGACTAACCGCGCCGGACCAGACCACCGGGAAAGGCGGGCAGGCTCCAGCCCCACACCAGGGCTCCGGCGCGCAGAAAGAAACCCGCGGGCGCGGCGATGACGGCGGCAGGCCAGGGGTCGAGGCCGAGGGCGCGGGCGGTGACATAGACGGTTGCGGCCACAAGCGCGGCGGAGACGGTGATCTCGCGCCGCAGCAGGATCGACGGCTGACCCGCCAGCAGGTCCCGCACAATGCCGCCAAAGCAGGCCGTCAGCGCCCCCATGACGATGCAGATCAGGGGCGCCACCCCGAACGCCTCGGCCTTGGCGGCACCCAGCACGCCGTAGGCGCCCAGGCCGACGGCATCCAGCCACAGCAGCGCCCGGAACCGCCACGGCCCCGCCCCGACCAGCCAGACGGCCATGGCTCCGCCCAGGCACACGGCGATATAGCGCCAGTCCTCGACCCAGAAGACCGGGGCCCCGATCAACAGGTCGCGCAGGGTGCCTCCGCCTACGCCGGTCACGGCCGCGAAAAAGCCGAAGGTGACCAGGTCGTGCTTCTCACGCGCGGCCGCCAGCGCGCCCGTGGCCGCGAACACGGCGACCCCGGCGAAGTCCAGCGCCCCCAGCACATCGGTCTGCCGCGCGAGCTCGGCGGCAAGGACAGCCGGATCAGCCAGCCCCGTCATGCCGGTTCATCCAGCAGGATCTCGCCCTTCTTCACGCCCGTATACCAGGCCCATAGCAGGTGGCAGGCCACCCCGCGCCAGGGTCGCCAGACCTCGGCCCGGGCATAGGCCCCTCTGGTGTCCGGCCGGATGTCGGTCCCGTCCGCCCATTTGATGGCCTCCTGCAAGGCGACGTCGCCGCCGGGAAAGACGTCGGTCCGCCCCTCGCACAGCAGCAGATAGGCCTCCGCCGTCCACAGCCCTACGCCCTTCAGCGAGACGAGGGCCTCGATCGCCACCACATCGTCCAGCGTCGACAGATGGTCGAGGTCGATCCGCCCCTCCATCTGGGCCTGTGCCATGCCCTGGCCGTAGGTCGCCTTCTGCCGCGACAGCCCCATGCCCCTGAGACTGTCCAGATCATGCGCCAGCAGAGCCTCCGGCGTGATCTCGCCCAGCCCTGTCTGCAGCCGCGCCCAGACCGACGCCGCAGACGCCACCGAAACCTGTTGCTCGACGATCATGCGGAACAGTCCCACGAAGCCGGCCTGACGCACCCGCCACACGAACGGCGGCGTCAGGGCATGGGCGCGTGCCAGGGCCGGGTCGCGATCCGCCAGGGCCTGACGGGCGGCGGCGAGCTCTGTGGGCGTGAGAGGCATTGCGGACTTCCGGTGTGGCGGGCGAGCGGCTAGCCTTCGACCCATGCGCACTCTGGACGAACTCCTGGCTCCGATCACCCCCGAGGCGTTCCGCGCCGACTATGACGACCGGAAACCGCTGCACATCCCGGCGGGACCGGGCGCACCCAAATCGACGCTTCTGGACTGGGAGCGGTTCAACGCCCTGCTGGACATGACCTCGGTCTGGACGGCCCAGACCCTGAAGGTGCTGTTCAACGGTCAGAGAGTGTCGCCTCGCCAGTACTGCCACGAGGCCGCGACCGGCTCAGGGCCCGTCACCCGACCCTCGCCGGCAAAGGTCAAGGTCCTGCTGGCCCAGGGGGCCAGTCTGGTCCTCGACGAGGTGCAAGACCTGGTTCCTGCGATTCAGGCGCTGACTCCCTCGCTCGGGTCGGCATTCGCCGGACAGGTCAGTGCGAACCTGTATTGCTCGTTCGGAGGGGTTCAGGCGTTCGGAACCCATTTCGATCTGCACCATGTGTTCGCCGTCCAGTGCACCGGCGAGAAGGTCTGGACCCTTTATCGCAATCGAGCCGAGGCACCTGTCAGCTTCCCTGTCGACAGTGAGGAGACCCGGGCATGGCTGACCGAGAGCCGGGGCGAGGTCATGCAACAGGTGCGGATGCGTCCCGGTGACGTCCTGTATCTGCCGCGAGGCTGGTATCATGACGCCCTGGCGGTGGACGGAGCCTCGCTGCACGTCACCTACTCAATCACCCCGCCGACCGGCCTCGATCTGATGAAGTGCATCCAGATAATGGTGCGCGATGATCCGGCGTTCCGACGCTTCCTGCGCCCCGCAGCAGAGGGCGGCGGGACCGTTCTCGGATCCCAGCTCGCCGAGCTCGGGCAACGGCTGAAGGCGCTGGCGGAGAGCCGGACCCTGCTGGACGAAGCGGCGGTGATCCAGGGCCGTATGGTGCCCGGCCTGGCCGGCTATGGACTGCCCGCCAGAGCCCCCCTGACCCTCTATCAGCCCGGACCCCAGCCCCCGCCCGATCTGTCGGGTCCGGTCGGCATCGCGCTTCGTTGTGCCTTCGATCAGCCGCGTTTCGTTCTGGAGGATCTCATTGGCCAGTTCGACTTTGTGCCGGAAGCCGAGCTGCGCGCGGCCGTCGATGCGGCCGAGCGGTCGGGGGCACTGGTCAGGCTCGGGCCCGCGGGGTCGAGCCCCTCGCAGACCGTCGACAGGCAGCCGCAGCCGACCTAGAATTCGGTCATGCAAACACTGGAAGAGATCCTCTCGCCGGTCAGCCCGGCCACGTTCCGGGCCGAGCATCTCGGTCGCCAGCCCCTGCATGTGCCGGCCCCCGACGGATCGACAAAATCAGCTCTTCTGACCTGGGCCGCCTTCAACGCCCTGCTGGGCCAGACCAACCTCTGGGACAACGACCGCCTGCAGATGCTGCACCGACAGGTCGACGTTCCGCCCGAACAGTACTGCCGCACGCGCCCCTCGACCCACGGCCCGGTCTGGCGGCCCGATCCGGAGATGGTCGAGCTGATGCTGGGGGCCGGGGCCAGCCTCCTGGTCAACGACATGCTGACGCTGCACGCCCCGATCACGCGGGCGGGCGCCGCGATCGGCGAGGCGCTGGGGGCCAATGTCGGGGCCAGCGTCTTCTGCTCCTTCAAGGAGAACAAGGTTCTGGGCACCCACTACGACGTCCACGACGTCTTCGCCGTCCAGACCGAGGGCGAGAAAGTCTGGAACATCTATGAGGGTCGGGTCGAGGACCCGCTGGACTATCCGCCCGGCCTGACCCACGCCGACATCGAAAAGAGTCGGGGGCGGCGGGTCACGACCATCATGATGCGGCCCGGCGACCTGCTCTACATGCCGCGCGGGGTCTATCACGACGCGATCGCGGTCGATGCGCCGTCGCTGCACGTCAGCTTCACGGTCAAGGCCCTGACCGGCCGGGCCCTGCTGACCCTGATCGACCAGATAGCGCGTGATCATCCGGCCTTCCGCGCCTGGCTGCCGTCGGCGGACCGGGACCCGGAGGCGTTCGGGGCGGCCGTCGCGGCTCTGGGACCTGTACTGGCCGACATCATCGCCTCACCCGCCTTCCGCGACGAGGCGGCCCGCCAGCAGCATCGCGCCAAGCCGGGCGTGCCCGCCTTCGCCCTGCCCGATCGGCCTTCACTGGCGCTCTATCAGGTCACAGGCCGGCCCTTCCCCGAGACCACGGCGGTCGGACGTGAGATCCATGCCTGGATGAACGGCCAGCGTCGCTTCGCGCTGCAGCATCTGAAGGTCGAGTTCGACGGCGATCCGTCCACAACCATCGACGCCGTCGTCCAGGCGGCGGAGGCGGCGGGCGCGATCGCCCGGATGTGAGGGCGTGAGCCTCGTCACCCGGTTCGCCCCCTCGCCCACGGGCCTGCTGCACCGCGGTCACGCCTTCTCGGCCCTGACCGCGTGGACGGCGGCGCGCAGGTCAGGGGGCCGCTTTCTGCTGCGGATCGAGGACACCGACTTCACCCGATGCCGGCCGGAGTATGAGACGGCCCTGATCGAGGACCTGCGCTGGCTGGGCCTGGACTGGGACGGGCCGGTGGTGCGCCAGTCGGAACGGCGGGTGGCCTATGACGCGGCGCTGGATCGGCTGCGGGACATGGGCGTGCTCTATCGCTGCTTTCGGACGCGGAAGGAGCTTATGGCACTGGCCGGCGGGGCACCTCATGGGGATGATCCGGTCGACGCGGGCGCCTTCACCGGCGGCCCCCTGTCCGCCGTCGAGGAGGCCGCGCTGCTGGCCGACGGCAAGCCCTTCGCCTGGCGGCTGTCGCTCAACGCCGCGCGGGATCGGCTGGGCGGGTTCGAGGCCCTCGCATGGATCGAGGAGACGGCCGATCCGGGGGTGAAGACCGCGCGGCCCGAAGCCCTGGGCGACATGGTGGTGGGGCGAAAGGACATCGGTGCGGGCTATGTGATCGCCTCGGTGGTCGACGATGCCGAACAGGGCGTGACCCACGTCATCCGGGGCGAGGACCTGATCGAGACGACATCGATCCAGCGCGTGCTCCAGGCCCTGCTGGACCTGCCGACCCCGACCTATCGCCACCACCGCCTGCTGCTGGGGCCGGACGGGAAGCGCTACGCCAAGCGGGACGGGTCGGTGACGCTGATGGCCCTGAGGGAGGCGGGGGTGACGGCGGTGGAGCTGAGGGCGGAGCTGGGGTTCGCCTGATCGTCTTCGCCTGTCGCGTGCCGGGCACCGGCCGAAAGCGGACGCGCCGAATGGCTGGAGTGGGTGGTGAGCGGACATGCGCATTGGGCAAAACTCGGTGCTCCTCTGCGCCAGGACCGGTCATTAACGTCCGGCTGCAAAGCAGACGTCCAGAAACTCGCCGCCTCCCGTTCTACGCCCTAGGCGACATTCCCGGAAACGGCACGGCCCATTCGAGCGCAGCGCTGGCCTTCCCAGAACTCGTCGTCAGGCCGATCTCTCAGGCCGAGAGCCACCGAAGGCAGCAGCGAGCTCGGCTGGGCTGACACTACCCAGCACACGCCTATGGCCGATGCCCGGCTGCGCCATCTGAATAGGCCGTGCCGCGCGGATCAGCTCATCGAGCCGGTCCGCCACCTGCAGCCCCTCGGGGGTCAGAAACAGATGGCGTGAGATGCCCTCCCGCCCGTTGGACGCCATCAGCAACCAACCGCGACACGGAGCGAGCGCACCTGGCTCTCCCGCCCCCAGCAGGGCGCGAGAAGCTCGAGACGCTGTCGCCGCGGTTGTCGTCATCAGGACGGCCAACTCCTTGACACGGATCCCCGGATTTTCGGCCACGTAGAGAAAGGCGAGCATCTCCGACACGCTGATGTGGGGGGCCAGACGCCTGAGAAGGACAAGGCTCGCCAGAACGGTGTTGCGGCGACGCCCGTTGTCCTCAGTCATCGAGGTAGACGGCCATGACCACGGCCGGCGACGCGGCGCGAGGTCTCGAGCGCGGCTTGCGTTGGCGGAACTCCAGCTTCGCGGATAGATACTCCCGGCGCAGAAGCTCGTACTCGTTGGCGAGTTTCGCCTTCAACCCTTCGGCCTGGACAGAGTCCTCGGCCTCAAGGTCGATGGTGATCGTCGCGCGGAGCCGGATGTGCTGGCAGTTCCGTGGGCTACGAAGACGGGCAGGCATGCGAACAGACGAGATTTCGGACATGGACACCCATCCGTGCTCGGAGACAAACGGATCTCACAGGACCTCCGACACCGATCCAAAAAGGGTAGAAGATGAGCGCTTTAATCAACCGCGGCCTCCCGAACAGAGGACCTTCTCACAATCGCGAGCCGACTGCGGAGTGTTTTGGAGCCCGTCCGCTGTGAGGTTTGTCTCGAAGGTGCCTGGCGCGCGGGAGCCGCTGGCTCGCGCCTTCGACAGGAGTAGATTCTCAGTCCGACAAGCGGCGAGCCCCGACGAAAGCCGCTCAACAATCCTGTCGAGCAAACTGAAGACCTGGCCACATCGAGTTTCTTCATAACGTCCCGCTCCGGCCCCGCTTGCCCAGCCCCACTCCCCGCAATGCCTACCTCTCAGACAGAAAGTCAGCGCGGAAATCGGTTGGGCTGACAGTCCGAGCCGGTTCGATGGCGGCGACAGTCAGGAGGCTGCGTTGATCAGCCTGCAAGGTGGACCGGCGCGCGTCCAGGGCGCGGAAGGCCCCGTCGGTAGCCTGTGCGAAACATGCGGCACGTCGGGACTCTACGGCCAGCAGACGCGAGCGTTGGCCGCAGACCTGATGCGCCGCCGCCCGGATGCGCGTGCGCAGAGCGTTCATTCCGATGGGATTGTCCAGATTGAGATCGGCATAGGTAACGACTGCTGTGACGGGCACCTCGCTTTCCGAATGGGAGGCACTCTGCGCGTGGGCCATGCTTGCGGCCATAGCGAGCGCAGCAGTGCTGAAGATCAGTTTTTTCATGAAAGCTTCCTCCGTGTGGCGGCCGGTGCGGTGATCGCATCAGCGCCGTCATGAGGCCGCCATCGGTTCTCCGCCGAAAGGACGGTTGGCCGATAATGAACCGATGAAATGCCGATGAATGAAGAACGCGGCGCTCAGATTTCAAGCCAGCTGCCTCGCAGGCAGAGGGTGCTGTCCGGATAGATTTGCCGGCTCGACCGCAGGCCATCGGGACATCAGCCACCGCCGTCGCAAACCGGTGGCGACCGAAGGACAGCGGCTTCACGAAACCTCATCCCAACAGCAGACAAGCAACCCTGTGTGGGGACGGGTTAGCGTTAGCCTGACGGTACCCCTCGGGGCCATGGGACGGCGTGAGTGAATGCCACGCCTCAGGCACCTGGGCGCGCTATTGCCTGTGGTTTCCTGCTGCATAGATTGACGTTCGGGGAACAACACTCATTTCGGAGCCTGACATGGCGACGCGCGGCCTTAACCGTGGAGGGACGGTGTGCTGGGCCGCCGTCTGCACCCTGTGTGGGGTTATGCTGCCTACCGCGGCCGACGCTCAGGCGCAGGCCGTCTCGCCAGGGGCCGCCGAGGCGACACTCTCGGAGATCGTCGTAACCGGAACGCGGCTGCGCGCTCGCGATCTAACAGCGGCGAGCCCTTTGGTCACCATCAGGGCGCGGGACTTCCAGTCCGCGGGCGCGATCACTATCGAGGCCCTGCTCAACCAGCTTCCACAGGTCGTTCCAAGCTTCTCGGAGGCCGCCAACAACCCATCGGCCGGGGGGGCGGCCTATATCGATCTGCGGGGCCTCGGCGTCTCGCGGACCCTGGTGCTGCTCAACGGTCGGCGACTGGTTGGGTCCAGCCCATCGAACGCGGTGGACGTCAACATCCTGCCCGCCGCGCTGATTGAGCGGGTCGAGATCGTCACCGGCGGTGCCTCAGCGGTTTACGGTGCGGACGCCGTGGCCGGCGTCGCCAACTTCATCCTGCGCGATGATTTCGAGGGTGTTGAGGTGGACGCCTCCAGCCAGATCAGCGCGCGCGGAGACGGCGCGCGGCATGACGCCTCTCTGACCTTCGGCCGAGGCTTTGCGGGCGATCGTGGTCAAGCGACGCTCACGCTGGGCTATTCGCACCGTGACGCCATCGGAAAGGGCCAGCGTGAAGCGACCGCCCAGGCGGCCTTTCCCTCGACCTTCCTGCCCTCTGGGGCCTACCGTGTCGGCTCCAACCTGCCGAGCCAGGCGGCGGTCAACCAGGTGTTCGGCAGCTACGGCGTCGCGGCGAACGCTGTGCCGCGTTCAGGCGGGTTCGCCGGTTTCGGTTTCAACGGCGACGGGACTCTCTATGCCACGGGGTTGCCGGCAAACCCTGTCAACGCCCAGAACGTCCGCCGGCCCGCGAGTGAAATCGCCACGCGGCTTTTTCCGGATGTGTTCAGTTACAATTTCCAGCCTGAGAACAAGCTGATCCTGCCGCTCGAGCGGCGCAGCGCGGCTGGCTTCCTCCGGTTTGACGCCAGCGACCGGCTCGATTTTTTCGGCGAGGCCATACTCACCGGGTACGACGCCTCTACGGCCCTCGCGTCCGCGACCGCCCTGGGGGCCGCCAATCCACTGTATCCCGGCCTCGGCGTCGTCGACTTCACCATCCCGGTAAGCAACCCGTTTATTCCCGCCGACCTAAGAACGCTTCTGAACTCGCGGACAGGAAACAGTCCGGCCCTAGCCGGGGAGGGAGCGAACGAGGAGTTTCTCTATCGCTTCCGGGCTGCCGCTCTGGGGCCGCGGCAGTCGGACAACCAGACCTTTGCGCGTCATCTGCTGGCGGGTCTGAACTGGCGTCTCGGTCGCGACTGGCGGTTGGAAACCTACGTCAGCGAAGGCCGCTATGACCGCGACGAGGCCCAGGATGGCAATGTCGCCACCCGCCGGTTGGAACAGTTGCTAGACTCGCCAACCGGAGGGACGGAGTTTTGCGCAGGTGGCTTTGATCCTTTCGGCGTAGGCCTGAACCAAGCCTGCGGCGACTATGTCCGGGCTGTCATCCGCCATCGTACGGAGGTGGAGCAGGCCGTGGCCTCGGCCATCGCCACTGGCCCGCTCTTGCGGTTGCCGGCCGGCGAGTTGCTGGTCTCGGTCGGGGCGGAGCGTCGCACCATGGATTTCCGGTTTATCCCCGACCCTGCTGCAACGCCGGGCGAGATCGCCGGCTTTTTCGGCGTTGATCCGCTGTCCGGGACCGTGTCAGCCGATGACATCTTTCTGGAGGTGTTCGCACCGCTTCTGGCAGATCTGCCGCTGACGCGATTGGTCGATGTGACGCTGGGCTACCGGCGTTCCGAGGGGCTTCAGTCCGGTGGCGTGGATTCCTACAAGATTGAGGGGCGCTGGTCCGTCGATGACGCCGTGCGCTTTCGGGCGTCTTATCAGCGGGCTGTCCGTTCGCCTGACGTGTTCGAGCTGTTCTCACCACCATCAGCGGGAGGCGTATCGCTGCCAGACCCCTGCAGCGCGAGAAATCTCGGCCGCGCACCGGCCGTTCTGGATCTTTGCCGCATCCAGGGCGCAGCCGTCGGTCTGTCGCCGGCCTTCATCGACGCCTTCGCTCCACCTCTGGATTTTCAGAGCACCCTCGCGTCTGGCAACCCGAACCTGGAACCGGAGACCGCCGACACCGTCACGGCCGGTATCATCTGGAGCCCTGAGAGTTCGTCTGCCTGGCTGGCCGACGTTCGCCTGTCCCTCGACGGCTGGTCGATCGAGATCGAGGACGCGATCGACTATCGGGACCCGCAACTGGTGCTGGACGGCTGCTACAATCTCAGCGGCTCAACCAACCCGACCTACGATCCGGCCAACGCCTTCTGCACACAACTACGCCGGTCCGCCAACGACTTCCTGATCTTCGACCTCGCGACCCCGCTGGTGAACCAGAGCCTGCTGGCGACCTCGGGCATGGACGTTACCGCGGCCGCGCTCGTGCCAATCGGCGACGCTGTCGGCCAGCCCCTGCTGGGCGATGTCCGCCTCGATCTGCTCGTGACCTGGCTTGGACGCCACGACCGACAGGGTTCGCCGGTGGAGCCGGTGATCGATCTCGCTGGTACGATCGGCGGAACCTATGGTTCCACACTGCCACGCTGGCGCGCCAATCTAAATCTGGGCTGGCGCTCCGGGTCGTTCGAGGTGGATCTGCGCGGTCGCTACATTGCGGCCATGGAACACATACAGGACAGGCTCTCGCCCGTGGGCGATGCCCCGCTGGCGACCGGTGTCGGTTCGGCCTGGTATCTTGACCTGTCCGCGCGCTGGCGACTGACAGAGCGGGTCGGCCTCCGTCTCGGCGTGATCAATCTGCTGGACCGTGATCCCGAGCTGTTCACGCCCGCGATCGACGCCGAGACCGACCCTTCCACCTATGACGTCATCGGTCGCCGTTTCTGGGCAGGGCTGAACCTGCACTGGTGAGAAGTGCTTCAGAAGAAGAGCCTCCGATCCGAAATCGCGGGTCACCTGGAAATCATCGACTTACTTTGGGTGGCTCGTCCGTTCAGCGGCGTTCCGACGGGTCCTGGCGGAGCAGCCGTTGCGATGTCCGCAGGGGTCGCAAACAGGAAGACAGATAATCAGAGGCGCAATGATCTTGACCATAGCGGCTTGCGCTGGCGGGGTTGCTACCAGCGCACGCCCAGACGACGCCCGCGTCGGTGACCAAGTCCGGGGCGGATCAGTGACGCAATGTCCCAAGTCGTCGCGTGCGCCTTGCGGCGGCGTGACGGCTCACTGGCGGCTGATCCCCAGCAGGCCGATGTCCTGCCGCATTTGCAGGTTGCGAACCAGGATGACGTCGCCGTTGCGCGGGTCAACGGCGAAGTCCGCGATCGGGCCGGTAGCCACTTGAGTCGGCGGCCCGCCAGAGAGCGAATGCCGCAGCAGAACGGCCCGTTCGTTATCCGTATCGTCGAGCACATAGACAGCACCGCGGGTGACACGCCAAAGCTGATTCAACTTCTTTGGGGCAACCAAGGTGGTTTGCCCCGTGGGCCCGATGCGCCAGACGCCCGGAGCGCGGAGCCGTTCCCCAAACACGCCTTCCGGCGCGGCCTGGGAGATGGGCCAGCCAATGCCAGTCAACCAGGTGCGACGTGCCTCGGACATTCCGTCCAGCCTGGCGATGCCCCCGATTCTCCCGTCGGTCCCGGATCGAATCATGGCCGTACCGTCCGGCGTCCAAGTGGCCCGGCTGACGTTCATGCCGGGCGACGCGAGCACGGTCATCGCACCGCTCGCCACGTCCACGATATGAATGTCTGAATCATCCCCCCGATCGCCAATCAGGCTCAGGCGACCGCCGTCCGGCGAAAACGCCAGATAGCGCGGCGCGACGACTTCAAGGTCGCGCAGCCTGCGAGCCGGCTGACCGGGCGGTTGCAACCACAGCCGCGCAACCGGGTCTTGGGAGATGAAGGCGACCACGCCGCCGGGCGAGACATCAACCGACCGATAACTGGAGCCGGAGGCTACGGGCGTCTCGACGCCATCACTCAACCGGACGATCTCCTGCACGACGGATGTCGTCGTGAAGGCGATCAGGCCGGGCACCGCCGAGGGCCTCAACACCTCCTGAAGGCCAACAAGCAATCGTTTCGGTTCGCGGCGTCCGGTCAGATCGAAGGACCAGAGTTCGGAAGGGCCTCGACGTCGCGAGGCGACAAACAGCGCGCGCCCGTCGGGGGACCACTCGACATCGGCCTGGACCTGATCGCGGGTTACCTGGGTCAGATTGTCCGTCTGCAGATCCAGGATGAAGACGTCGGCGGCCTCGTGCGCTCGATACCGTACAAAGGCCAAGGTGCGGCCGTCGGGAGAGAAGATCGCGCCTCGGTCGCCGTTGGTTGCCAGCGGCGGCGTCGTCAGGTCGGTCAGGGCTCCCGTCTGCAAATCCAGACGTCGGATGCGCGCCAGCATTCCGGTATCCTCGACGGATTCCGAGAAAACGAGAGCATCGCCCGAAGGCGACCAGGCGAGACGCCCCGTCCATGCCTGACGTTGGCAGCGCCCGACCAGCCGTTCCAGCCCGTCGGGGACCGCCTTGACGTAGATGCGGCAGGGGGGGCTGGCCATGGAGGGCTCGGGCGCGACGCGGACGAACGCGACCTGGTCGCCGCGCGGCGACCAGGTCGGCGAGAGATAGTCGTCCGGACCATCGACCAGCCGAACAGGTTCGCCCTCGCGCACGCCGCGCATCCAGATGTCGGTCGAACCGTCTCCGCCCCTCTTGTGGTAGACGAGGAAACGTCCGTCCGGCGAAAGGTCCGGCGATCCACCGCCGCCGGCGACAAGGAGTTCGTAGTCGCCGGCAGTCCATTCCCCGGGCGGCCGGGCGCGCCATGCCAGCACGGTCAAGACAGTAGCAAGCGTCAATGCGCCGATAACGGCACCCACCAGGAAGGCGGGCCGTCGCGGTACCCTCGCCTGCAAGGTGGCCGGCGGCGTGACTGCTTCCTGCGACCCGCTCCCCCGCGCCGCCGGGCCTGTCTGCAGCCGATATCCGACCCGCGAGATCGTCTCGATCTCGAAAGCGCCGCCGGAGTCCCGCGCCAAACCCCGCAGCTTGCCGAGGGTGCGATTGATGGCGTCCTCGCCGACGATCCGTCCGCGCCAGCAGCGAGCGATCAACGTATCACGCGAAACCACGGCACCATTGGCTTGAACAAGAGCGACCAGCACCTGCATGACGCGTGGCTCAAGCCGCTCGGCCTGTGCGCCGAATTGCGTCTGGCAAATCGAGGGGCGCACACGGAGGGAGCCGAGCATGAAATCCGCCTCGCGGGCGAGATCAACGGGTCCCCCAAGCTTCTGTTCGTCGATCATCGGCCATTCATCGGTGGTTGACCGGCGGTCCGTCCTTTCGACAAAAACCTACGGTGGGTTCATGACGACGTCGATACGATTACTGCACCGAGTGTCGCATGGGGGAAACTATCATGAAAGCCGCACCCCTGAGCGCCCGGGGGCTGACAAGTCTACCGCGCCAAGCTGAAAGCCGCCCTGCCCTGCCTGAAACCATGCAGCGGACGTCGCCCAAAAGCGGACTCCGCCCACCGCCGTTATGAGTCAAAAGTCGCCGTTGGTGCGGAGCGACACTCATGTCCGCTTTGGGTCGCAAGCGGCCTTTGGCGTGACGCCCGTAAGCGGAGGCACTTACCCGATCCTGTGTCGTTGGCTTTCACCTCGGGCAATCCCCAGCCACCACCCGCGAGCCCTCTCCCGTTCGAGGTGGGAACGGCGTATGCGACCGCATGACCGCCCCCGCCTCCCGTCTGATTCCCCTGCTGGTCGTGCTGGCCTCGGCGTCGATCCTGGGGCTCGCGCCGATCCTCGTCAGGCTGACCGAGACGGGGCCGGCGGCGGCGGGGTTCTGGCGCTTTGTCTTCGCCATGCCCCTGCTGTTCCTGCTGGTCGCGCGGCCCGGCGGCGAGGGGCCAGACTGGCTAGGGTTGGGACGGCCCTCGAAGTGGATGCTGCTGGCGGGGCTGTTCTTCGCGCTGGATCTGTCGTTCTGGCACTACGGCATCGTCATGACCTCGGTCGCCAACGCCACGGTGCTGTGCAACCTGACGCCGGTGGTGGTGACCCTGATCGGGTGGCTGTTCTTCAGGGAGAAGCCCGCGCGACTGTTCCTGCTGGCGCTCGGGTTCGCCATGGCCGGGGCCTGGGCGATGGCGGCGGGCAAGGCGGGCGGTCAGGGGACCAATCCGCCGCTGGGCGACCTGCTCTCGCTGCTCGTGTCGTTCTGGTACGCGGGCTATTTCCTGATGGTGAAGTTCGCGCGGAGCACGGCCGGGGCGCTGAAGGTCACCTTCTGGGCGACGCTGGCGGGTCTGCCGCTGATGGGGGGCGTGGCCCTGATGCTGGGCGAGGACATGGTGCCCGCGACGGCCGCAGGCTGGGCGGCCTGCGTCGGCATGGGGCTGATGCATGTGGCGGGTCAGGGCGGCGTGGCCTGGGCGCTGGGGCGGTTGCCCGCCTCCATCACCGCCGTGACCATCCTGATCCAGCCGATCGTGGCGGGGGTGTTGGGATGGCTGGTCTTCGGCGAGATCCTGTCGCCGGTTCAGGCCATGGGCGGTGCCCTGGTCATGGCGGCCATCGTGCTGGCGCAGTGGTCGAACGCCAGAGGGGCCGGTCCAACGAAAACGGGCGCGGCCCCGAAAGGAACCGCGCCCGCGTGATCGCTTCAGCGACCCCGATCGAGGTCGATCAGAGCAGCTTGAGGTCGACCGCCGAGGTCTTGCCGCGCTGGGATTCCAGCTCATAGGACACCTTGGCGTTCTCATCGAGGCCCGTCAGGCCAGCCTTCTGCACCGCCGTGATGTGAACGAACACATCCGCGCCGCCGCTTTCGGGCTGGATGAAGCCGAAGCCCTTCGTGGGGTTGAACCACTTGACCGTACCGGTCGCCATTGTTGCGTCTCCATAAACGCGCTCTTCCAGGCGGACACCCTTTCAGAGGGGCCCGACAATCCATCTGGACAGGCTCGTTCATAGAAGGAGCGACGCGGGTTTGGACCCCACGCGAAATCCGGATTGCGCGGATGTTGTCTCCCAGCCGTCAAGCCTGGTCAACCCGAAACGATTCGCCTCGCGCGCGACCATCCTTAACCTGGATCAGGCGCAGAGGCTGCGCGGTGCGCCGTCCAGATGCAGGTGATCCCGGTGCGCCTCATTGTAATCGGGCGTCAATACGGTGGCGAACACGCGGCAGGCCCCGTTCCGGAGCGCCCTCAGAAAGACCGATCCGTCGGTCCCGTTCGGCCCCTGACCGCTCCAGTCGGCCTCCACCGAGATCGTCCGCCCGTCCGCCAGGGTGACCGAGGCGACGTCCAGGGCATTGGCCCGCGCGTGCTCGCTGGGGCGATCGGCCTCATCGGTCGAGCCATAGATGCGGCGGCAGGAATAGGTGCCCATGTTGTTCACCGCCGCCGGCGCCGAGCCATAGACGCTTTGGGCCGTCGGCTGCAGCACCTGCCGGTCCCAGATGACGTAGCGCACCGCCAGCGGGCACTGCATGGTCAGGCCGCCGGGCTTCAGCGGCGTGATCGCTCCGCCGGTAATCACCACGGCGTTCCTCACCTGGCAGAAGCCGCCGCCGTCGATGTCCCCGGCCCGGCGCACCTCGACCCCGGCGTCCCTCAGGGTCTGGACACAGGCCGTGGTGACGGCCTCGACTTCCTCGGGCGGGGCAGAGAAGGCGACGGCAAAATCGGCGACCCTGGCCCCGGTCGCCTGACCGATGGGCCGGTTCAGATCCAGCGGCTTCCACGGCAGGTCCTGGGCCGGGGCAAAGACGTTCAGCAAGGCAAAGGCGGCACAGACTCCGAGCGCGGCCTCCCACAACAGGTTCCAGAAGTCGGCGAAGTCGCGTTTCATCCCGGACCACCATGACGGTGACGGGTCCCGACGACCAGACCTGCCCGGATCAGGTCGCCGCGATCAGACCAGGGATGAGGCGCCGACAGGCATCGCCGCCTGCGACGCCGTCGTTGGAGGCGGCCACGAAGGCCCGTCCGGCGCCCGGTGCCACCCATGCGGACAGGTACCAGAAGGTATTGGACCCGTCGTGCGTCAGGGCCGGGCCCTGGGCCCACGGCCGACCGAGCGCCACACCCCAACCCCCCGCATAGGGCGCCGGGCCTTCCCGGACCGGCCGCGTCAGGACCGCCATTGTCTCCGGCGACAGCAGGCCCCCGCCCTCCGTGATGAACAGGCCAAGGAATTTCGCATAGTCCGACAGGGTCATATGGGCGGTCCCGGCCGGACCGAGCGCGAGGGGATTGTCGGAAACGGGGCCCGCCGGATCGAGGGCGACACCACCGCGATGGCCCCAGGGCTGGTCGCCGGTCGGGGCCCCGAAGCCGCCGCTGGTCAGGCCCAAGGGCTCGAACAATTCGACCCGCATCGCATCCTCCCAGGCCAGGCCGGTGATGCGCTCGACGACCGCGCCCAGCAGGACATAGTTGGCGTTGCCATAGGCGAAGATCCCGGGCGTCCCGGCGGGGGGAACCGCCAGCATCGTCTCCACGAGGGTCCGACGCTGCGCGGGCAGGCTGTTGGGATCGGCCCGGGCGGTCGTCAGCCATGCCCGGCCGAGGACGATTTCGTCCGTCAGCCCCGCCGCATGGCCCATCACAGCGGTCAGCGGCGTGTCCCGCCAGGCCTCGTGCATGGGGACGTCAGGCAGCGCCTCGCGAAGGCTGGCACCCCAGCTGGCCCGCCCCTGATCGACGAGCCTGCCATAGAGAGCCGCCGTCATGGCCTTGGTATTCGACCCAAGATGCCAGAGGTCCTCGCCGGTCGCCGCGTCTGTCGATCCCGCCCGGCGAACGCCTCTGGCACCGATCCACAAAGGCCCCTCGCGCCCGACAACCATTCCGGCCAGAGCTGGCGGGGCGGCATTGCCGGTCGCGATCCGGCCGAGCGCGGCGTTCCACGCCGAGGCGTCCGCCCGGGCCGGTGTGGTGCCGAAGGCGGACACAGCCAGTCCGCCTGCGAGAACGCTCCTGCGTGTCGTCATGACCCGGCCCCCGATCGATCACTCTCGACGTGCCCGTCGATAAGCCTCAACGTCAATGCGTACTGCGAGGGAGCGACCATGGGCAAGAAGGACGACTATGAGGCCGAGCTGGAGGCTCTGCAGATCGAACTGGTCGAGACCCAGCACTGGTCCATCGAACAGGGCCAGAAGGTGCTGATCGTCTTCGAGGGGCGCGACAGCGCCGGCAAGGACGGGGCGATCAAGCGCATCACCGAATACGCCTCCCCGCGCCAGACCCGCGTCGTCGCCCTGCCCAAGCCGACCGATCGCGAGATCACCCAGTGGTATTTCCAGCGCTACGCCCCCCACCTGCCGGCGGCCGGCGAATGGGTGATCTTCAACCGGTCCTGGTACAACCGGGCGGGTGTCGAGCCGGTCATGGGCTTCTGCACGCCCGAGCAGCACGAGCGGTTCCTCGAGGACGCGCCGCGCTTCGAGACCCTGCTGAAAGGGTCGGGGATCATTCTGATCAAGATCTGGCTGGACATCTCAAAGGCCGAACAGGCCAGGCGTCTCGCCGAACGCGTCGACGATCCCCTGAAACGGTTCAAGGTCTCGTCGCTGGACGCCGAGGCGCAGAAGCGCTGGGACGCCTATTCCGCCGCCCGCGACCGCATGCTGGCCGAGTGCCACACCAAGCACGGCCCATGGACCGTCGTCGCCACCGACGACAAGAAGATCGCCCGCCTGAACGTCATCCGCCACATCCTGACCGAGCTGAAGCGGCCGGGGTCGAAGGTGAAGCGCCCCGACCGCGACGTGGTCTTCGCGGCCGACGATGCGCAGGGGCGGCTGAATCCTTGACGGCGCTTTGGGCCGCCTGTCATCCCGGCCGAAGCGAAGCGGAGAGCCGGGACGTGGGTCGCTGTGCTGCTCACGCCCGGTCGGAACGAACCGGGCGACGGCGAGATAGAGTCTCAGCTTGACCGATTGGCCCGGCTCGCTGACCGGGCCTGCACGCCTGGAAAGCACAGCCGTCCTGGCTCTCCGCTTCGCTTCGGCCGGGATGACCATGAACGTGTGCCCTTACCTTGGGCGGATAAAGGCAGCCACTACCGCCCCTCGCCCAGTTCCTCGACCAGCCGCTGCATGCCGTAGACGTCGCGCAGCGCCGTGGTCACCGCGCCCGTCGTCACGATGACGCTGCGGTTGACGTCACGGTCGTAGCCGTAGGCGTTTCTCTGCGTCAGGACGGTGGAATCGAAGTTCGCCCCCAGGATCTCGCCCGCCCCGGTGACGACGGGCGAGCCGGACGAGCCCCCGATGGTGTCGGACGACACCGCCATGTTCAGCACCGTGTCCGGGTCGATCGCTTCCCGCGCGGCCAAAAGCCTGGGCGCGACGTCGAACGGCGCGGACCCGGTCGCCCTGTCCCACAGACCGCCGAAGGTGGTGAAGGCCCCGAACCTCTGGCCCGGCACGTCCGACCCTTCGATCAGCCCATAGGTCAGGCGCAGCGTGCCCGTCGCATCCGGGTAGACGCTGTCGCCATAGGCGGCGAAGCGGGCGGCGGCCAGCCGTTCGGACGCCTGTTCGGTCGGGGCCTGAACCCGGGCCTCCCAGTCGGCGCGCAGCGCGCGGGTCGGTTCCTGGATCGACAGGACCCAGCGGATCAGCGGGTCTTCGGACGCCTCGATGGCGGCAAGGCCACCCTCCCACAGGGCACGGCGCACGGCCGGATCGGCCAGGGTCGAGCCCTCGACCAGCCGGGCCGAAAGGGCCTCGGGCGACTCGGTGCCCAGCAGCGTCCGCACGCGCGGATCATCGACGGTCAGCCACTCGCGCGTCTTGGACAGCCACCATTCCATCCGGATCTGCTCCAGCTCCGGATAGACGGGCCGCGCGGCGAACAGGGCGGTCTGCACAGCGGACAGGCGGGCGTCGCCGTACTCCGGCAGGCGCTCGGCCGAGGGCTTCTCGCGCTCCTGCGCCGCCCGGACCAGGGTCCGCGCCCAGCCGAACAGGGCCGATCCGCCGGCCGGGCCGGTCGTGCCGATGCCGGTGCCGCCCTCCAGCAGGGCATAGGCGGTATACAGTTCGCGCACCGACGGCTGAACCTCCGACAGGGCGGTCCATGGATCGGCGGCGGCGGCGGCAATGGCGGGGTCGGCGGCGACGCGGGCGCGGAAGTCGGCCTCCGCCCCGGCACGGCGACCCATGAAGCCGGCGTCGGTCAGGGCGCGCATCCGGCCCACCCCGCGCTTGTAGGTGTTCTCCAGCCCGACGATCGGGTCCATGGCGATGAAGGCGTTCTCCGCGCTCTCCTGCGAGAAGCGGATCAGCCGCCCCCTCAGCTCCGACGCGATCAGCTGGTCCATCGGCAGGACGACGTCGCGCACGGTCGCCAGCTGGTCCTGGGTCAGCAGCCGCTGGGTCGATCCCGGGATGCCCGAGACGAACACCGGCGTGCCCTCGACCGGCTGGTCGTCGTTCCAGACCAGGTGCGTCGGCGTCTCGACCGGCGCCCCGTTCTCGTACAGGCGGATGAAGGCCGCATCGATGGCGAAGCGCGGGAAGCTGAAGTTGTCCAGGTCGCCGCCGAATGTCGCGGCCCGATCCTCGGGGGCCCAGGCCAGCCGCACATCGGTATAGCGCTTGTAGGTATAGAGCTTGAACTGTCCGCCCCGGTACAGGCTGACGACCTGGCAGCGGCGGTCTGCGGGCGTCGTGCCGTCGGCACCGGCACAGCTCTCCTGCTCGATCCGGCCGATCTCGGCGTCGCGGGCGCGGGTGAAGGCCTGACCGGTCAGGCCCTGACCGGCGGCGCGCACCCGCTCGGTGACGTCGGCGATCTCGGTCAGGATCTCGGCGGTGCCGCCGGGACAGCGAAGCTCCTCCTCGCGGGTGCGGGGCGTGAAGCCGGTCGCAGCGTAGTTGATCTGCGGCGTCGACAGGTTCGCCACGCAGCTGGCCACGCAGTGGTTGTTGGTCAGCACCAGCCCGGCCGCCGACACGACGCCCGCCGAACAGCCCCCGAACCGCACGGTGTTGAGCCGCACCCGATCCAGCCACGCCTGATCGATCGCGGTGCCCAGCGTCTCGTTCGCCCGCGCGACGGGGAAGTTGTCAAACGTCCACATGCCCTCCTCGGCGGAGGCCGCCGTGGCAGACAGGGCAAGGGCGGTGGTGGCGAGGAGGATGAGGCGCATCAAGTAACTCCGATCAACTGTCTCCTCCCTGTCGCGCAGCGATGGGGAGGTGGCACGTAGCGAAGCGAAGTGACGGAGGGGTTCTTCACGCGGCGACATGCCCGAGCGGCAAGACCCGCTCCACCGCTTCGCGGTCCCCCTCCCCATCGCCCAAGCGGGCGACAGGGAGGAGACGAGGTCGTTACTCGACCCCCAGTTCCTCCAGCAGCCGCGGCTGACGGTACACCGAGCGCAGCGTCTCGGTGATGGCCGCAGTGGACACAGTGACCGTGCGGTTCAGGGCGGCGTCATAGCCGAAGGCTCCACCCAGCGAGTGTATATTGCCGTCAAAGGCGGCACCGACGACCTCGCCCCGGGCGTTGATGACGGGCGAGCCCGAGTTGCCGCCGATAATGTCGTTGGTTGAGGAGAAGTTGTAGACCACCGCCTTGTTCACCGCGTCCTCCGCCGCCGCGAAGGCCTCGGCCAGGACGAAGGGATGCGATCCGGTCGCGCGCTCATACAGGCCGCCGATATAGGTAAAGGGCTCCACCTCCGTCCCCCGATAGGTCCAGCCCTCCACCGCGCCGTAGGACAGGCGCAGGCTGAAGGTGGCGTCGGGATACTGGTTGGTACCGTAGGCAGCAAAGCGAGCCTGGGCGATCCGCTCGGCGGCCCGGGCGGTGGGCCCGGAAATGGTTGATTCCCACTGGGCCCGCAGCAGCTGGGCCGCGTCGTCGTTGCGCAACACGAACTCGATCATCGGGTCGCCCGAGGCCGCCAGCTGTTCCGGCGTCATGGCCAGCAGGGCGGCACGGCGCGCCGGGTCGGCCAGGCCCGTACCCGAGACCAGACGATCAGCCAGGGCCTCGGGGCTTTCGCGACCCAGCAGGCGCTGGACGTCAGCGTTGTCGACGGTCAGGAACTCACGGGTCTTGGACAGCCAGAAGGTCAGGTAGATCTCTTCCAGGTCCGCCTCGATCGGCGAGACGGCTGCCAGACGCCGGCCCAGGGCCGCGATGTCGGCGTCCGAATTGCCGGGGCGACGCTCGGCCACCGGCTTGGCCCGTTCCCTGGACGCGCGGACGATCGCGCGGGCATAGCTGTACAACAGCGACCGTTGCCCGGCGGCGGCCTCCAGCTGGCGCCAGGGGATGAACAGATCGGCGGCCCGGGTCTCGACCGCCTCGAGCTCGCTCCAGGGATCACCGATGCGTTCGGCCAGCGCCGGATCGGCGGCAACGCGGGTACGCAGATCCGCCTCTTCCTCGCGCTTGCGGCCAAGGAACTCGGGGTCGAGCAGGGCCTGTTGTTGGCCGTAGGTGGCCTTGAAGCTGTTCTCGATGCCGAACAACGGATCGACCGAAACGCGCGCGGCCTCCTCGCCGGTGAAGGCATACTGCTGGATACGGCCGCGCAGTTCCGACAGCTGCAACAGGCTGGTCGGCTGGACCTGATCGCGCAGGCGCTCCAGCTGGCTCATGGCCAGAAGCCGCGAGGTTGAACCGGGATTGCCGGCGACGAAGACGGGGTCGCCCTCGGCCGGAGCCTCGGTGCTCCAGGTCAGGTGGTTCGGGGTCGCGACCGGCTGCCCGTCTTCGTAGAGCCGCAGGAAGCCGAAATCGAGCGCGTAGCGCGGGAAGTTGAAGTTGTCGGGATCGCCGCCGAAGAAGGCCGCCTGGAACTCGGGCGCAAAGGCCAGCCGCACGTCCTCGTACTTGCGGAACTCATAGAGCGCATACCGGCCGCCGCGGTAGAAGCTGATGACCTGACAGGTCCGCCGGGGGTCGTCGTTGCAGGTCTCGCGCTGGATCGCCTGCTGCTCGGCGGCACGCGCCTGGACGAACGCTGCGCCCTCCAGTCCCTGTCCGGCAGCCAGAACGCGGTCAGTGACGTCGGTGATGCCGGTCAGGATTTCAGCCGTCTGGCCCGGGCACTGACGCTCATCCTCGCGCGTCGCGGGCCGAAAGCCGGCGGCAACGTAATCGTTCCCGGCGTCCGACAGGGCCTGGACGCAGCTGATGACGCAGTGGTGGTTGGTGAGGACCAGGCCTTGCGGCGAGACCACCGAGGCCGAACAGCCCTGGATACGGACCGCGGCGTTCCTGACCCGGTCCAGCCAGGCCTGATCGATCCGCGTGCCGTATTTGTCGTTCACCGTCTGGATCGGGAAGTTGTCGAAGGTCCACATGCCCTCGTCGGCCAGGGCCGGCGTGGCGGCGACGGTCAGGACGGCGAGCGAGGCGACGAAGCCGAGGCGAAGAGAGGACATGCGGGGGTCTCCGAAGGGGCGATCTGGGTGTTACGGTGTAACTAGACGCGGGGCTGGCCGCGAGGCAAGCGCGGCATCTCTGCGCCCCTCTTCTCCGGCGTCAAGCGCGGCCATATCTCGGACAAGTGTCCTTACCCCGATTTAACTTGGAGCGAACGGTCCGGGGCGTCACATAACCCCGCACGTCAGGGACCCGTCCGCCGCACCATGTCACTCGCCCTTTCAACGCTGCTATATGAGTGGCGCCGATACATGGCCGCCGTCATGGCGCTGGCCTTGTCCGGTCTTCTGGTGCTCGGCATGGCCGGGGTCTTCATCGGTATCGGCAAGGGGTTCACCGCCACGATCGAGCGATCGAGCGCCGACGTCATCATCATGCAGCCGGGGGCCAAGTCGCTGATCGGCGGACCCTCGGGCGTTCCGCGCCGGTTCATTCCTCTGGCCTACAATCATCCCGAGGTCGTCGAGGTCCAGCCTCTCGACGGGGCCGGGGGCAGTTTCCAGTCCGTCAGAAACGTCGATCCGACCAAGTCCGCTGCGGACCGGGCCCGCGAAGGGGCCCCGAAACAGAACTTCGTCCAGGCGTCGATCATCGACACAACGCCGGGTGCCGTGACCATTCCCACCGACTATTCCCCGGAGCTGGTCGAGGCCCTGCGCCAGCCCTACACGGTCGCGATCGACGAAACCGCTCTCAAGGCTCTCGGCGTCAAGCTGGGCGACAAGGCCCTCTACAACGGACAGACGGTCACCGTGGCGGCCGTGTTGCGCGGTTATCCCAACATGATGCAGTCCACCGTCGTCATGTCGCGCGACACACTGCGGATGGTGGGTCAGGCCGACACAGGACCCCGTGTGGGGCCCCTGATGGTCAAGCTCCGTGACCCCGCGCGCGCCGGGATCGTCGCCGAGCAGTTGAACGTGCAGGGGAACGGTCAGTGGAGAGCCTGGACGCGCCAGGAACTGGCCGACGCCAACCAGAGCGCCATGTTCGAACAGGGGCCACTCATCATTATCCTTGGGGGAGTGACGTTCGTCGGGATCATCATCGGCGTGGCCATCACCTGGCAGACCCTGCGCGGTGCCATCATGGCCAACATCAAGGAGTTCGCGTCCCTGCGCGCGCTCGGGGTGGGCATGGGCAGCCTGCGGCGTATCGTGGTCGAGCTCAGCTTCTGGGTGGGTGTTGTCGGCGTCGCCGCCGCGATCGGACTGACCTGGCTGGTTGCCGTGTTCGCGGGTACGCAAGGTGTGCTGATCGCGCTTCAGCCCGTGGCGCTGATGATCGTAGGGGGAGGCCTGATCGCTATCGCCATGGTCTCGGGGCTGCTGTCGCTCGGTGTCCTGAAGAACAGCCAGCCGGCGGACCTGCTGCGATGACCATACACACCACCGCGCACGGCAAGCACGGCGACTTCGCCATCGAGGCCAAGGGCCTGGTCAAGCGGTTCAAGTCCGGCAAGGCCTTCGTCGAGGTCCTGAAAAAGGTCGATTTCGACGCCCGGCACGGCGACCTGACCATGGTCATGGGCCCGTCCGGCTCGGGCAAGTCAACGCTGATCGCGGCCCTGTCGGGCCTGCTGCGCCCGGAGGAAGGCCGCGTCGACACCCTCGACGTCGACGACCTATGGAAGTTGTCACCCGGCAAGATCGACAAGTTCCGGCTGGATCACTGCGGCTTCATCTTCCAGGGCTTCAACCTCTTCCCGGCCCTGACCGCGCTCCAGCAGGTCGAGACGGTGCTGAAGTTCCAGGGCCTGACACCGTCAGCCGCCAGGAAGCGGGCCACCCTCGCGCTGGAGGAGGTCGGCCTCAAGCCCCGCCTGCACCAGCGTCCGTCGGCCCTGTCAGGGGGCGAAAAGCAACGTGTCGCCATCGCCCGCGCCCTCGCCAAGGACCCACAGATCCTGTTCGCCGACGAACCGACCTCGGCCCTGGACGGCGAAAACGGCCAGATCGTCATTCGCCTGCTGCGGCGCGCGGCGAGCGAGCACGGGGCCGCCGTCATCTGCGTGACCCACGATCCGCGTCTCGAGGAATGGGCTGACCGGGTCATCAAGATCGAGGACGGCGTCATCATCTCCGATGAACGCCGCACGCCCAATCCCAACGCCACCCTGGCGTCCCATCACTAGGCCCTGACCCTCTAGGATACCCCTCGCATGCCCGGCTTCCTGAAAAACAAATGGGTCTGGATCGGCGTCCTGCTGATCATCGTGATCGTCACCGGTTTCCTGTTCATGCAGGGTCAGGGCACGTCGAGGAAGGCCGAGGCCGAGAAGGCAGACGCCGAACGGGTCGAGAGCCCCTATGCCGCCATCGCCAACGGGCGCGTGGACGTCGAAGGCGGCCTGATCCAGGTCGCGGCCCGCCGCGGCGGCATCGTTCGTGAAGTGCTGGTTCAGGAGGGTGACACTGTCACCGCGGGTCAGATTCTCGCCCGCCAGGAAGACGATGAGCCGCGTCTGGCGCTCCAGACCGCCGCGGCCGACCTCGCCGCAGCCGAAGCCCAGTTGCGCCTGATCCAGGTCGATATCCGCACCGCCCGCCGCGAGCACGACCGCCTGCAGCAGCTGGTCGCGACGAACTTCGTCGCCGCCCAGCGGATGGACCAGGCCCGGGACGCCATCGCCCAGGCCGAGGCCCGGCTTGGATCCCAGCAGGCCGCGGTACAGACCGCCCGCGCCCGCCGTGACCAGGCCGCCTACAATGTCGAACTGACGGTGATCCGCGCGCCCGCAAACGGACGCATCGTCCGTCGCTATGCCAACCCCGGGGCCGGTGCCTCGACCCTGAACGTCTCCAATCTGTTCGACCTCGAGCCCGATGCGCCGCGCATCGCCCGGGCCGAGATCGTCGAGTCCGACATCCCCAATGTCGCAACCGGCCAGGCCGTGGAGATCACCCCCGAGGGTGATCCCTCCACCGTCTATGTCGGCTCGGTCCTGCGCCGCGCCGCCGTGTTCGGGGCCAGGAAGCTGGCCTCGGACGACCCGTCCCAGCGGTCGGACGAACGCGTTGTCGAAGTGGTCGTGACCGCCGGCGACGCGCCTCTCCTGATCGGCCAGCGCGTGCTGGTCAAGTTCATGAAGCCCGGTCAGACGGCCGGTGCGGCCCGCACGCCCAGCATTGGCGTCCCCGCCTCACGCTCGATGCAGGACCCGGCCCCGAGGGCGTAACGTCTGTCGCCGGTGGCCGTTGTCATCCCGGCCGAAGCGCAGCGGAGAGCCGGGACGCGACATATAAGGACATCCTTATACGTTTCTTGCCCTCGCCCTGGAGGCGGGCTATAGGCCCGCGCAACCTCGACAGCTGTGCTCAAGGAGCCGCACCCATGACCGACTATATCGTCCGCGACATCTCGCTTGCCGGCTTCGGCAACAAGGAAATCGCCATCGCCGAGACCGAGATGCCGGGCCTGATGGCGCTGCGCGACGAGTTCGGTCACGACAAGCCGCTGAAGGGCGCGCGGATCGCCGGCTCCCTGCACATGACGATCCAGACCGCCGTGCTGATACAGACGCTGGAAGCCCTGGGCGCCGACGTCCGCTGGGCGTCGTGCAACATCTTCTCGACCCAGGATCACGCCGCCGCCGCCATCGCCGCCGCCGGCACGCCGGTGTTCGCCACCAAGGGCGAGACCCTGGAAGAATACTGGGACTATGCCCACAAGATCTTTGAATGGGCAGACGGCGGCTACCCGAACCTGATCCTCGACGACGGCGGCGACGCCACCCTGCTGTGCGTGCTGGGGCCCAAGGCCGAGGCCGACATCTCGGTGCTGTCCGACCCGCAGAACGAGGAGGAAGAAGCCCTCTACAAGGTGATGAAGCGCTACATCGCCGAAAAGCCCGGCTTCTACTCGGCCATCCGCGACGCCATCGGTGGCGTGTCGGAAGAGACCACCACGGGCGTCCACCGCCTGTACCAGATGGCCGAGCGCGGCGAGCTGCCCTTCCCCGCCATCAACGTCAACGACAGCGTCACCAAGTCCAAGTTCGACAACCTGTACGGCTGCCGTGAATCGCTGGTCGACGCCATCCGGCGCGGCACCGACGTCATGCTGTCGGGCAAGGTCGCCGTCGTTTGCGGCTACGGCGACGTCGGCAAGGGTTCGGCCGCCTCGCTGCGCCAGGGCGGAGCGCGCGTGAAGGTCACCGAGATCGACCCGATCTGCGCCCTGCAGGCTGCCATGGAAGGCTTTGAGGTCGTCACCGTCGAGGACGTGGCCGGCGAGGCCGACATCTTCGTCACCGCCACCGGCAACAAGGACGTCCTGACCGTCGACCACATGCGGGCGATGAAGAACAACGCCATCGTCTGCAACATCGGCCACTTCGACTCGGAGATCCAGGTCGCCGGCCTGAAGAACTTCAAGTGGGACGAGATCAAGCCGCAGGTCCACCACGTCGAGTTCCCGGACGGCAAGAAGATCATCCTGCTGTCCGAAGGCCGTCTGGTGAACCTGGGCAATGCGACCGGCCACCCGAGCTTCGTGATGTCGGCGTCCTTCACCAACCAGGTGCTGGCCCAGATCGAGCTCTGGACCAACAAGGCCAAGTACGAGAACCAGGTCTACGTCCTGCCCAAACACCTCGACGAAAAGGTCGCCATGCTCCACCTGGCCAAGCTGGGTGCGAAGCTGACGACCCTGTCGAAGGAACAGGCCGACTATATCGCGGTTCCGAGCGCGGGCCCGTTCAAGCCGGATCACTACCGCTATTGATGACGTCGCCCCTCGCCGCCTGAGGCGGCGAGGGGCCCGACCGCGTTGACGGCTATTCCCATGACCCGTTATATACCCTGGTATGTATAATTCGGGATGCGGCCATGGATATGCTCAGGGCGAAGCCTCATCTGTTCCTGGGCAGCCGTCTGAAACGGCTTGGGGAGCGGATGCAGGCCGATGTCATGGTCCTGATCGACCGTGCCGGCCTTCCTGTCCAGCCCGCCCAGTATCCAATCCTCGCGGCGCTTGACGCTCACGGCCCCCTGTCCGTCGGCGCGCTGGTGGCGGCTACGGGTGTCAGCCAGCCCGGCGTCACCCGGGCGGTCACCAGACTGGTGGAGGAAGGCCTCATCGAGAACGGCGCTGCGGCAAAAGACCGGCGCCGCCGAACCCTGCAGCTGTCAGCGAGAGGCATCGATGTGATGGCGCGATCCCGGGCCCAGGTCTGGCCGGCGGTCGAAGCGGGCGTCAGGGCCCTTTGCGCGACCCTGGATGGTCCGCTTCTGGCCCAGCTGGACGAGATGGAGCGTTCACTCGATATCCAGCCGCTTCACAGGCGAGCCCTGGCCTTACGGTCCGGCCCGGCGGTCGAAATCCTTCCCTTCGCGTCAGACAGGCAGAAGGATTTTCACGATATCAACGTCCAGTGGATCGAAGCGATGTTTAGGCTCGAATCCACGGATCGGGAGGTTCTGGAGGACCCTGAATCCCTCATCATCGGGCGCGGGGGCGACATCCTGTTTGCCAGGGTCGCGGGACTTGGCATCGTGGGAACCTGCGCTCTCCAGAAGACGGATGACCATCAGTTCGAGCTGACCAAGATGGGGGTCCTGGAGACCGCCCGCGGGCTCAAGGTGGGCGAGGCCTTGCTGAAGGCGGTGCTGGACAGGGCGCGGGAACTGAATGCGCGGGTTCTCTATCTGCTGACCAGTCACAAATGCGAAGCGGCGATCCATCTCTATGAAAAGCTGGGCTTCCGGCACGACCCGGACATCATGGAGCGGTTCGGAGCGCGCTACGACCGTTGCGATGTCGCCATGCGTCACCGTGATTTCTGATTGCAGAGAACGAAAGCCCATCCAGCCTGTGATCGACGCCCGGGGGTCGGGTCAGGCCGCCATAGCGAGGACGTCAGGCAGTTCGCGTCCGGAAAGGCTGGTTTCGAAGTCCGACAACAGATCGATCAGTTCCTCGGCCGTCGGGCGCGGCTTTCCGCCGGCCATCCGGTAGGACCAGAAGCTCGCGATGTGCTGGATCGCGCCGAGGCGCTCGCCCAGCCGCGCGAACAGGATCGGCGCGTCGCGCAGAAAGTCACGGAAGGCTGACGGGTCGCCGCGAACTGTCAGGCCTTCAAAGGCCTCGTCGTAGACGCGCAGCATGTCGGCGGCGGCCTCGCAGGTCAGGATGATGCGACGCCGGACCTGCATTTTGGCCCGGTCGATCGCGATATGCTGGTCTGCCTCAACGCGCCCTGTGGCCCGGACGCGGCTCACGCCGTCGACGACCCCCCCGATGTCGCCGATGATCGCCTGGAGTGCCCATTTGTAATAGAGGAACCCCTTCCAGCAGAAGACACCCTCCTCGTACTCCCCCGGCTCCAGCTGCAGGGTGGCCCCCAGCGCACTCAGGTCTTCTCCGGGCGAGAAGGACATGATCTTGGCAGTCAGGCGGGCGACCGGGTTATCCCCCGCGAGGTCGGCATCGGGTCCGAGGCTGAGGTCGACCAGCGGCCTGATTTTATTGGCCACGAACTGGCCCATGCGGCCCAGGTCCGCGACCGAGAGGTTGAAGTAGCAGGGGTCGGGGGCCAGCCCGTTCCGTCTCAGCTGCTCGCGCAGGAGGAAGGGGTCCAGCCCCGGAAGCTCATCCATCAATGACAGGACACGCCGGTCCGGGTGGGACGGACCGATGCCGAACGTCTCTTCCAGGGTCCGTTCAAAGCCGATCTGGTCGACGAACAGATAGCGGCAGCCAATCCTCAGGTCGCCCCGATCGATCGGCAGGATGATCTTGGTTGCGACGTACCGGCGTGTCCGGAAGCGATCAATCTCGTCGCGCCGCAGCCGATGCTTCAGGATCAGGGCGCGGTTCAGTGCCGGGTTCATGAACATCGGGGCCGCCTGCCAGCCCTCGGTCCCGCCATGCTCATGCCAGACCTGCAACAGGTTCAGGACCCGCGCGGTCGAGGCCGACCGTCCCAGGTTGGCGAGATTTCGAACGGCGCGGTCGGTCAAATCGGTCTCCTGTCCGACGAAACCTGCACGGCAAAGGTTTAGATGACGACGAGGAGCAGGGTTAGCCGGACATGAATGCCGCGGCCCGCGTCTCTGGCGCCTGCTTCGCCGCCAGCCTAGATTGGCACCATGACCGCGTTCGACATCCTCATCCTCCTGGCCATCGGGGCCGTGGCGATTACCCTTGGCTTCGGCATCTACGCCCTGTTCCGGGGCGGCGACTACGCCCGGTCGAACTCCAACAAACTGATGCGTTTGCGGGTCGGCTTGCAGGGTGTCGCCGTACTCCTGCTGGTCGCCGGCATGTGGTGGAAATCCACCCAGGGGTCCTGAACGTGGTCGTCCTGAACAAGATCTACACCCGCACCGGAGACGACGGCGACACGGGCCTCGCGTCCGGCGTGCGGGTCTCCAAGAGTGATCCGCGCGTCGAGGCTTACGGGACGGTCGACGAACTGAACGCCGTCATCGGGGTCGCGCGCCTGCACGCGGGCCAGAACGACCGCATCGACGCCATGCTGGGCCGGATCCAGAACGAACTGTTCGACCTCGGGGCCGACCTGGCGACGCCCCACGATCCGGCCCCGACCTGGGAGGTGCTGCGTATGGTCGCCTCCCAGGTCGAGCGGCTGGAGGCCGAGATCGACTGGATGAACGAGAGCCTGAAGGCGCTGGACAGCTTCATCCTGCCCGGTGGCTCACCCCTGTCGGCGCACCTTCATCTGGCCCGGACGGTCGCGCGCCGGGCCGAGCGCGAGACCATCCGCCTGGTCGAGAGCGGCGCGACGGTGACGCCCGAGGCGCTCCGCTATCTCAACCGCCTGTCCGACCACCTGTTCGTCGCCGCCCGCCGTGCCAACGCCAACGGGGCGGCGGACGTGAAATGGGTGGCGGGCGGGACGCGGTGACGCTGGCGCGGACGCCGCGTGGCGGCTAAACCCCGCGCCAAACAAGAACAGTCCGCTTTCAGGGAAACGCTCGCATGCGCGACATCCACCATTTCATCGACGGCGCGTCTTTCGAGGGCGCGTCCGGCCGGTTCGGCGATGTCTTCAACCCGAACACCGGCGAGGTGCAGGCGCGGGTCCAGCTGGCCTCCGTCGAAGAGATGGACCACGCGGTCCAGGCCGCACAGAAGGCCTTCGACGGCTGGTCCTCGACCAATCCCCAGCGCCGCGCGCGGGTGATGTTCGAGTTCAAGCGGCTGGTCGAGGCCAACATGACCGAGCTGGCCGAGCTGCTGTCCTCCGAGCACGGCAAGGTCATCGCCGATTCCAAAGGCGACATCAAGCGGGGCCTGGAGGTGATCGAGTTCGCCTGCGGCATCCCCCACGCGCTGAAGGGGGAGTACACCCATGGTGCCGGACCCGGTATCGACGTCTATTCGATGCGTCAGCCGCTGGGCGTCGTCGCGGGCATCACCCCGTTCAACTTCCCGGCCATGATCCCGATGTGGATGTTCGGCGTCGCCATCGCTGTCGGCAACACCTTCATCCTGAAGCCGTCGGAGCGCGACCCTTCCGTGCCGGTGCGTCTGGCCGAACTGATGATGGAGGCGGGAGCGCCCGCCGGGGTGCTGAACGTCGTCCACGGCGACAAGGCGGCGGTCGACGCCATCCTGACGCACCCGCTGATCCATGCCGTCAGCTTCGTCGGCTCGTCGGACATCGCGCATTATGTCTATCAGGTCGGGGCCGCCAACCATAAGCGGGTCCAGGCCATGGGCGGGGCCAAGAACCACGGCATCGTCCTGCCCGACGCCGACATGGACCAGGTCATCAAGGACCTGTCGGGCGCCGCCTACGGCTCGGCCGGCGAACGCTGCATGGCCCTGCCGGTCGTGGTGCCGGTCGGAAAGAGGACCGCCGACGAACTGCGCGAGCGGATGGTCGCCGAGATCCCGTCCATGCGCGTCGGCGTCTCCACCGACGCCGGGGCTCACTACGGCCCGGTCGTCACGGCCCAGCACAAGGCCCGGGTCGAAGGCTGGATCGACCAGGGGGTCAGGGACGGCGCCGAATTGGTCGTCGACGGCCGCGGCTTCAGCCTGCAGGGGCATGAGAACGGCTATTTCATCGGCCCGTCGCTGTTCGACCACGTCACGCCGGAGATGGACTCCTACAAGGAGGAGATCTTCGGCCCCGTGCTGCAGATCGTGCGCGCCGCCAGCTTCGAGGAGGCGCTGGCCCTGCCGTCGAAGCACCAGTACGGCAACGGCGTCGCCATCTTCACCCAGAATGGCCGCGCGGCCCGCGACTTCGCCGCCCGGGTCAATGTCGGCATGGTCGGGATCAACGTCCCGATCCCGGTGCCGGTCGCCTACCACACCTTCGGCGGCTGGAAGCGTTCGGCCTTCGGCGACACCAACCAGCACGGCATGGAGGGCGTGAAGTTCTGGACCAAGGTCAAGACCGTCACCGCCCGCTGGCCCGACAGCGATCTTGAGCATGCGGACTCCAGCTTCGTCATTCCGACGATGGCGTGAAGCCTCTCCCCTCGCGCGTGTTCGGGGCCACGCAAATTGATGCTAGGCACTAGACTTGCCAATTGGTGAAGCTGGAGCGTCTCCCCGCATGCGTCGCTTTCTGATCTGGTCGGCCCTCGCGGTCGTCATCGGCCTCGCGGTCGCCGGGATCGGCTACTGGGCCTACTGGAATTTCTACGCGCGCTTTCAGCCGGTCACGATCACTCGCAACCAGGCCGAGATCCAGCGCCTGCTGGATGAGGCGTCATGGCTGTCGGCCGGCGGCGGTGGCGAACCCCTGTATGTGATCGGCTATCGCGACTCGGCCTCGACCCAGCGGTATCAGCGCGAAGAAGGTGACCGTCTGCGGGCGGGCGGCGTCGAAATGCGCGTCGTCGTCTTCGCCCGGGCCGACCGCGAGGGCGCCCCCCTGTCAACCCCGGCGGAACGCTCGACGGTCGCCGAGCTGTGGCTGACCCGGGACTGGAGCCTCTATGAACGCTGGACCGCGACGCCGGCGCGGAACTGGACGGCGGCCGGCATCCCGGCGGCGGATGGGAATCTGGCCCGCTCGGCCGTCGTCGAGGCCAGCCGGCAGTTCACCACGCGGCTGAACGATCTCATGCGGGACGCCGGTGTGGCCACGGGCTATCCGCTGGTCATCTGGCGAGACCGCGAGGGGTTCCTGAAGGCCTGCGCCTGTTCCGACAGCCGGTCCTGGGCCTTTGTCCGCGACGACATCGGGGCCCCCGATACGGTTTCGCCCCCCACACCGCCCGAGCCCATGGACACGGCCCCGGTCGCGCCGCTGCCCGGCCAGGGAAACACAGGCCTGCCCTATCCCGATCTGGGGCCGATTCCTCCGGCCAGGGGATCGATCCCGCCGGGAGAGGCGGCAGCGCCGGGTGCGACGACCCCGGTCTCGCCCGAGGGCCCGGCGGCAACCCCGCGCACCGAGCCGTCCGGCCCAACCCCGCCCCGCGCGCCGCCCCAGCCCAGCCAGCAGGACGACACGACCTTCTTCTGACGGCCTAACCGAACAGTCGACGGCAGACGCCGATCAGCCGTTCGACGTCGTCTTCGTCCTGATAGAGACCAAAGCCGAAGCGAATGACGTCGTCGCGCACGTCGGTGACGACATTGGCCGCCAGCAGATCCGCCCGCCAGCGCTGGGCGTCCCTGTGCTTCAGCGCCAGGAACCGCGCCCGGGGCCGGTTGTCGCCGGGCGGAGGGTTCAGCACCACGGCCTCGCCCAGCCGCCCGCACTCGCCCGCCTCCAGCGCCGCGAAGAACCGCCCGGACAGCCGGTCGGCGTGGGCCGAGACGTCCGCCGTGGTCAGACCGTTCTCATCCAGCATCCGCCGCACGCCGTTGAACCGGTACAGCGGTGTCGAATCGAACGTCGCCCCCCAGAATCGGCCGGCGTCGGCGCGGTACTGCACGCCCTCCGGCGGCCCCATCAGATTGCCGAACTCGGCGAACCAGCCGGTCACGACCGGGCGCTCGCAATAGCCGTCGGGCGCGTGCAGGAACCCGGCCCCCTCGCCGGTCATGGCGTATTTGTAGCCGCCGGAGACGTAGAAGACCCGGTCCGCCACCGCCGACAGATCGGTCGGCGTCGCCATGAAGCCGTGATAGCCGTCGACGATCACCCACGGCCCTTCCGGCCGCGCGAGTTCGGCGAGCGCTGACAGACTGTCAATGGCCTGACCCGTCTTGAAGAAGACCTGGCTGACCACGATCGCGTCGAAACGACCGCCCCTGGCCGCCGCCACGAACCGGTCGTCGAAGCTGTCGAACGGCTCCAGCGACACGCGGGTGACCACCGCCTCGCCGGCCTCTTCCCAGCGCTCCGCCTGACGACGGAAGGCGTGGAACTCGCCGTCGGTGGTCAGGATGCGGATGGGTTTTGTTTCGATGCCGGAGAAGACGCGGATCAGGAAGTCGTGGGTGTTGGGCGCGAACACCACCGTCTCCGGGTCCGGCAGGCCCAGCTCCGTGGCCACGTGCTTCTGCGCCTCGGGCACCACCTCGCCGAACACCAGGTCCCATTTGCGATCCGCGAAATGGTTGGCCTCGGTCCAGGCCCGCACCTGACCGTCGAACGAGGCGTCCGGCCACAGGTGATGGCTGTGCGCCGCGAAATGCAGCCGGTCGGGATCAAGCGAGAGGGCGCGGGAGAAGAGGGGTTTGTGGGTAGTCGTCATCGTTTGAACATCGCTGCTGAAATGTCTCGCGAAGCGTCCAGAACACGTTCGATCAGGACGTGATCCCGCTGCACCGAGTAAAATATGTAGTGGCGACCCAGCGTTCGCTGGCGCACCGGCGGATCCAGCCTGTAGGCGATCGGAAATCGCTGCGACATCCGGTTCAGCGCACGGCAGCGTTGCTCGATCCGCTCAACGTAGTCGAAAGCCGCCCGACGGCTGTCGCGGGCAACAAAGTCGGCGATGTCCTGAATGTCCGCGCGGGCTTCCGCCGACAGTTCGACCCTCACGCAGGATCCGAGTAGCGCGCGCGGAGCTCTGCGAACACGACGTCCGCCGGAATGCTTGGCCGAGGATCCCGGCGGGATTCCTCGATCAGGGCCTTGGCATAGGCGATGAACTCCGGCGTTTCGACCGGACGCTCTTCAGCCCGGCGTTCCACGGCCCATACACTGACAATCATCGCCAGCGCTTCGCCAACCGACGCGAATTCACCCGCGGCCACCGCCGCTTCGACATCCGCATAGGTGTCTTCGTCGATCTCGGCCGTGATGGTCTCGTGCTTGCCCATGACGTTCCTCGCTGGGCGAAGACTACCATAGAGGCCGGATCAGACCAGAGCGCCGTGGCAGTGCTTGAACTTGCGCCCCGACCCGCACGGGCAGTCGGCATTCCTCGGCGTCCGCTCCCAGCCGGCCGGCAACAGGTCGACGGGCAGGCGCGCGCGGGCGTCGCCGGTCAATTGACCTTCCGGGTTCTGCGCCATCGGATCGGCCATCTCATTCACGCCGGTGCCGGGGTTCAGGTGGATTTCCCGGAACTCGGGCAGGTCCATGGGCGGCGGGGCCTCGAAGCGGAACTCCACGGTCATAAGCCAGCGCGTCACATTGTGCCGCAGCTCGTGCAACAGGGTCTCGAACAGGCTGAAGGCCTCGGTCTTGTATTCGTTCAGCGGGTCGCGCTGGCCATATCCCCTCAGGCCGATGACGCCGCGCAGGTGATCGAGGTGCACCAGGTGCTCGCGCCACTGCATGTCGATCATCTGCATCAGGAACTGCTTCTCCAGCCCCCGCATCTGGCCTTCGCCCAGCTGTTCCAGACGCTCGGCAGCGCGTGCGTCAGCGGCGGCCTGCAACCGCTCCTCGACCTCCTCGTTGGACACGCCCTCCTCGGCCGCCCAGTCGTGCAGCGGCAGATCGAGGCCCAGGGTCGACTTGACCTTCTCGTCGAGGCCGTCGATGTCCCACTGCTCGGCATAGGCCTTGGGCGGCATGAAGCGGTCGACCAGGTCGGTCACGACGTCGTGGCGGAATTCGCCCACCAGTTCGGACAGGTCCTCGGAGTCCATGAACTCCTGGCGCTGCTCGAACACGGCCTTGCGCTGGTCGTTCACGACGTCGTCGTATTTCAGCAGGTTCTTGCGGATGTCGTAGTTGCGGGTCTCGACCCGCTTCTGCGCCGTCTCCACCGCCCGGTTGAGCCAGGGGTGGCTGATTGCCTCGCCCTCGGCCACGCCGAAGTTCCGCATGATCGCGTCCAGCCGGTCGCCGGCGAAGATCCGGAGCAGGTCGTCCTCGCAGCACAGGAAGAATTTGGAGGTTCCCGGGTCGCCCTGACGACCGGTCCGGCCACGCAGCTGGTTGTCGATGCGGCGGCTTTCGTGGCGCTCCGTGCCCAGCACGAACAGACCGCCGGCGGCAAGCGCCTTCTCCTTCTGGACGGCGATGTCGGCCTTCAGGCGCGCCTCTTCGGCCGCCTCCATTTCGGGCGTGACCTCCACCGCCATATTGCGCTGTTCCAGCCGCCACTTGGACAACCGCATGTCCAGATTGCCGCCCAGCTGGATGTCGGTGCCGCGGCCGGCCATGTTGGTGGCGATGGTCACCACGCCGGGCAGACCCGCGTCGGCGACGATATAGGCTTCCTGCTCGTGCTGACGGGCGTTCAGGACGCTGTGGGGGATGCCCTTGCCCTTGACGGTCTCGATGTCCCAGGCGGCGTCGCCAAGCTTCTGGGCCTCCTTCTCGCGTCCGACGTATTCAGGCCTCAGCGTGCGGGAGACCTCGACCTCATAGGCATAGGTCCGAAGCATCTCCGACAGCTGTTCGGACTTCTCGATCGAGACCGTACCGACCAGGATGGGCTGGCCCTTCACATGGCACTGGGCGATCTGCTGGGCGATCGCCTGGTTCTTCTCGGCATAGGTGCGGTAGACCTCGTCGTCGTGGTCGATGCGCAGGACCGGACGGTTGGTCGGCACCTCCAGAACGTCCATCTTGTAGATGTCGAGGAACTCCTGGGCCTCGGTCGCCGCCGTGCCGGTCATGCCCGACAGCTTGTCGTAGAGACGGAAGTAGTTCTGGATCGTCACCGAGGCCAGGGTCTGGTTCTCGGGCTGGATCTTGACGTCCTCCTTGGCCTCGATGGCCTGGTGCAGGCCCTCGGACAGGCGACGCCCGGTCATCATCCGGCCGGTGAACTCGTCGATCAGGATGATCTCGCCACCCTTGATGATGTAGTCCTTGTCGCGCTGGTACAGGGTGTTGGCGCGCAGGGCCTGGTTGGTGTGATGCACCAGGCTGATGTTGGCGGCGTCGTACAGACCCGTCGTGTCCTCGGCGAAGTAGCCGCCCTCCTCCAGCAGCTGCTCGATCCGCTCCGAACCCGCCTCGGTCAGCAGGGCCTGCCGCTGCTTTTCGTCGAGATCAAAGGTCGAGGGGTCCTTGATCAGCTCCTTCACGATGCCGTCCAGCACCTTGTAGAGCTCGGATCGGTCCTCGGTCGGGCCGGAGATGATCAGGGGTGTCCGGGCCTCGTCGATCAGGATGGAATCGACCTCGTCGACGATCGCGAAATGATGCCCGCGCTGCACCATCTCGCGCCGGTCGTAGACCAGGTTGTCCCGCAGGTAGTCGAAGCCGAACTCGTTGTTGGTGCCGTAGGTGATGTCGGCGGCGTAGGACGCCTGACGTTGACCCGAGGACAGGCCGTTGACGATGACCCCGACTTCCAGGCCCAGGAACCGATAGACCCGACCCATCCATTCGGCGTCACGCCGGGCCAGATAGTCGTTGACGGTAATGACGTGGACACCCTTGCCGGACAGGGCGTTCAGATAGACCGGGGCCACGGCGACGAGGGTCTTGCCCTCACCCGTACGCATCTCGGCGATGCCGCCCTCATGCAGGATCATGCCGCCGGTCAGCTGGACGTCGTACTGGCGTTGGCCCAGCACCCGCTTGGACGCCTCGCGCGCAACGGCGAACGCATCGTTCAGCAGCTTGTCCAGGCTTTCCCCCTGGGCGACCCGATCGCGGAACGTATCGGTCATCATGCGCAGCTCGTCGTCGGACAGAGCCGCGTACCTCGCCTCCAGCGCATTGATCTTCTGGACCTGGCTCATGAAGTCCTTGACCTTGCGGTCGTTGGAAGAGCCGAAGAATTTCTTGGCGAAGCCGAGCATGTACGATCCGGAAGCGGACGAGCGGTTCAGAGCTCAGGAATGACCCAGGTTTGACCCTTGGGGTGGCGGCGATCAACGCCGCAAGAGGGGCCGCCGGACGGAGCGGCGCCGGGGCCGCGCGAACGCTCGAAAACCCCTCGACTTGGGCGCAGGCGGGACTTAAGCACCGGCCATACCCCTGTCAACGCGAGGGGCTTTTCCCGCCCTGCGTTTGGACCCCCTTTCAAGCGGGACGGAGCGTCCGATGCGGCACTTTCGCCACCCCCTGACCTATCTGGTCTTTGCGGCCCTGCTGACACTGGCCGCCTGCGGACGGGGCGGGGGTGACGAACGCCCGCCCGAGCCCGGCGACCGGGCGGTAGCCCGCGTCCAGAACCAGACCATCTGGGCCTCCGACGTCAAGCGCGAGGCGGTGGCCCAGGGCCTTGTGGGCGAGGGTGAGCCGCTGGATGTGACCAGCGACCTGTTCCGTCGCGTGCTCGATGAGGTCGTCGACCAGAAACTGCTGGCCCGCGAGGCCGAGCGCCGGGGCCTGGACAACTCTGCCCTCGCCCAGCGCCGCCTTGAGGCGACCCGAGAGCGCATTCTCGGCGACATGCTGGTCGAGAACGTCGTCAACGGGGCGATCTCGGATCAGGCGGTCCAGACCCTTTATCAGGAGCAGCTGCGCCTCGCCCGCACCTCGGAGGAGATCCGCGTCCGCCTGATCCTTTCGCGCACGCGCCAGGAGGCCGACGCGGTCATCGGCATCCTTGGCCAGGGCGCGACCTTCGAGGCCGTGGCCCAGGAACGCTCGATCGACGAGGCCACGCGTTATTCCGGCGGCGACCTCGGCTATTCCACCGTCGACGTCATGCCCCAGGCCTATGCCAATGCGCTTCGTGACGCGCCGGCCGGCACGACCGTCGGCCCCTTCCAGACCGAAGGCGGCTGGGCCGTGCTCCGGGTCGAGGACCGTCGCCGCGAGAGCCCGCCGACCCTTGAACAGGCTCGCCCCCAGATCGTGCGCTACCTGACCTATGAAGGCGTGCGCCAGCTGCTGGAGGAACTGCGGGGCAAGGCGGAGGTCGAGGTCCTCCTGGCTGCAGAGCCGGGGCAGGCCCAGGAACCGGCCTCCGCTCCTTCCGCTCCGACCGCGGCACCGGCTCCGGCTTCGACGCCGTCTCCCGCGGCCCCGGCTGCAAAGGCGGCACAATGAGCCGCGCGCCCGGTTCCCCCGGCAACGCCATCGAACAGGCCGTCGGCAAGGCTCTGGATCCCCTCGCCACGGCGCTACGAAAGGCGACGCAGGGACCGGCGACGCTCACCACGCCCGCTGCGCCCGGAAAGCCCGGGCTGAAGGTCTCGCCCCTCGCCGTGCCTTTCCCCGCCATCCCGGGCGTCAGCGGCGTCGAGATGACCACCGCCCGCGCCGGCTTCTACAAGCACGAGCGCGACGATCTGGTCGTGTTCCGCTTCGCCCGGGGCACCAGCTGCGCGGGCGTCTTTACCCGCCACAAGGTCGGCTCGGCCCCCGTGGACTGGTGTCGTCGGCAACTTGACGCGGTCGGTGGCGGTCAGGACGTGCGGGCCCTGGTGGTCAACGCCGGCTGCGCCAACGCCTTTACCGGCAAGGCGGGGGCAGACGCGGCGCGACGCACCGCATCCGAGGTTGCAAAGCGCTTCGGGTGCCGCCAGCGCGACGTTATGCTGGCCTCCACCGGCGTGATCGGCGTGCTGCTGGACGACCGCAAGATCGCGGCCAAGCTGGGCGAGGTCGAACAGCGTCTGGACGGCGAGACCTCCGCTCCCGACCAATGGGCCGCCGCCGGTCGCGGCATCATGACCACCGACACCTTCCCCAAGGGGGCGTTCGCCGAATGCAAGGTCGACGGCTACACTGTCCGCATCGCCGGCATCGCCAAGGGCTCGGGCATGATCGCGCCGGACATGGCGACCATGCTGGCCTTCATCGTCACCGACGCCGACATTCATCCCACCGTGCTGCGGGCGCTCCTTGGCCTGCACGTCCGCACCACCTTCAACAGCGTGACCGTCGACGGTGACACCTCGACCAACGACACCTGCCTGCTGTTCGCCACCGGAACGTCAGGCGCGCCCCGCGTTGGCCGGGTCGGCGACCGCCGCCTGAAGGAGTTCTCCGCCGCGCTCGACCGCGTCATGCTGGATCTGGCTCACCAGCTGGTCCGCGACGGCGAGGGCGCGACCAAGTTCGTGCGCATCACCGTCGAGGGTGCCGCCTCGCCCGCCTCGGCCCGCAAGCTCGCAAAGTCGATCGCCGACAGCCCCCTGGTCAAGACCGCGATCGCCGGCGAGGACGCCAACTGGGGCCGCATCGTCATGGCCGTCGGCAAGACCGAGGAGCCGGTCGACCGCGACCGCCTCGCCATCCGCTTCGGCCCCCACGTCGCCGCCGTCGAGGGCGCCGTCTCGCCGACCTACGACGAGGCGAAGATGAGCGCCTATATGAAGAACGCCGAGATCGACATCGCCGTGGACGTCGGCATGGGCCGCGCCTCTGCCACCGTCTGGACCTGCGACCTGACCAAGGGCTACGTCGAGATCAACGGGGACTATCGGAGCTGACGAAGCTCACGCAGGCAGCTCGACGCCCTCCGCTCGTGCAGCTCTGATGAGCGCCTTGTCCAGGGTTGCGAGGCGAAACCCCGTCCTGAGCGCCAGTTCCAGATAGGCAGCGTCATAGGCGGTTAGAGAATGGCGCTCCGCAAGGACGGCAGCCCGGTTCCAGTTAGGGCCAAAGTCGGACGCGTTCAGCTCCACGGCCAGTTCGGCGAGGGTTAAGCGCGCGGTCCTGAGCTTCTCCTGGGACAACCGTCCCCGGCGCAGTGCCTGAAGGAGGAGATTGCTCACTTCGACGGCCAGGTGCGCGGGCCCCACCAACTCGGAGACGTCGGAAGCGAACAGAATTGCATCCGCCGACGTCCCGTCCTCGTCCGGCAAGACCCAGGACGCGAGCAACGAGGCGTCGACGACGAGACCGGTCACCGGCGGCCTTCATTCCGCCAAGCCAGAATCTCTTCGACCGTGACCGGACCGCTCTCCTCGCGAATGGCTTCGCGAAGCGCCTGCGCCCTCTGCATCAGCGAGGCGACGGCCTCGGGCGAGCGCTGCGGTCGTTCCAGAGGCGCGACCCTGGCCACTGGCTTCCCATGCCGCGTCACGACGATCTCTTCGCCGCGTTCGGCTCGATCGACCAGTTCGGAAAAGCGAGCCTTTCCATCGAACACACCTACGGTCTCGACCATTGCACCGTCCTGTCCAGAAGTCTGGACAGAATACAGCAGGACGCTCCGTTCTTCAAACGGACGCCTATTGCCGCTCCTGCGGCCTCACACCCTGGGTCTGGGGCACATAGATCCCCGTGACCGAGCGCAACAGGAAGCCGCCGGGCTGGTCACGCGGCCCGAACCGGGCACAGGGATCTGGATCAGCAATGCGGCGCACCTCGCGCTCCTCCGGCGAAAAGCTGTCGCCGACCTGGTCGCCGAAGACCTCTGCGAACTGCAGCGCATCACCGACCGAAGACAGCGACGGCGTATCCATGCCCATCACATTGGCAGAGCGGGCAAAGGCAAGAGCCGCGACCTGGCGGCCATCGACCGACAGCAGCTCCGCCTCGGCCGCGAGTGCTCCGGTCGTCCCCGGCGCGCGCACGCCGATCGGCCCGGGGATCAGAGCGTTCGCCACCGCCGAGGCCCCCGATCCCACCACGCCCGTCGGCACGATCCGCGTCACCGCCGCCCGCACCCGCGCGGCATCGACAGCGGGTTCAGCAAGGACCGTGAACCGCTCGCTCAGCTCATAGCAGACCTGTCGGTCGACCTCGCCCAGCACCAGGGCGACATCGTTGGCGGCGACCCCCTCGGCCGCCCCGTCGATCAGCACCGCAGGCTCGACGTACAGCCGCTCCACGCCCTGCGCTGCGACATCGTCGCGGCGATCGCGCACCGAGACGCGCAAGGTCCCCGGCTTGGTCTGCAGACCCTCATAGCTCTGCAGAAACCCCGCATTTGCCACGGGCGCGGTCTGGCATGCGGCCAGGGCGAGGGCACCGATGGCCGCGACGGCGGCGGTGCGGATGGGGCGATGGATCATGGAGCTGGTTCCGACGGGGAGGACGACCTTAACGTGAAGGCGGGCCAAAGGATCAAACCACCGACCGACAGGCTCAGGCGGCGGCCTGCTCGGCCTTGCGCAGCGCGCTGGCGCGCACCTTCTCGCTCTCGCTCTTCAGCTGCCCGCAGGCGGCCAGGATGTCCCGCCCCCTCGGCGTCCGGATCGGGCTGGCATAGCCCGCCTTGTTCAGGATCGCCGCGAACCGTTCGATCGTCTTCCAGTCCGAGCACTCATAGTCGGTGCCCGGCCAGGGGTTGAACGGGATCAGGTTGATCTTGGCCGGGATGCCCTCGATCAGCTTCAGCAGGGCACGGGCTTCGTCGGGGCTGTCATTGACGCCCTTCAGCATGACGTATTCGAACGTCACCCGCCGGGCGTTGGAAATGCCCGGATAGGCCCGGATGCCGGCCATCAGCTGGGCCAGGTCGTATTTCTTGTTCAGCGGCACCAGCACGTCGCGCAGCGGATCGTTCGTGGCGTGGAGGCTGATCGCCAGCATGGCCTGGGTCCGGGTGCCCAAGGGCTCGAGCATCGGCACGACGCCGGAGGTCGAGACCGTGATCCGGCGCCGCGACAGGGCGATGCCCTCGTTGTCGCTGATGATGTCGATGGCGTCGGCCACGTGGTCCAGATTGTAGAGCGGCTCGCCCATGCCCATGAAAACGATGTTGGACAGGCGGCGATCTTCCTTGGGCGAGGGCCATTCCTCCAGATCGTCCCTTGCCACCTGCACCTGGGCCACGATCTCGGCGGCCGTCAGGTTTCTCACCAGCGCCTGGGTGCCCGTATGGCAGAAGGTGCAGTTCAGGGTGCAGCCCACCTGGCTGGACACGCACAGCGCGCCCGCCCGGCCGACGTCGGGGATGTAGACCGTCTCGATCTCGATGCCCGGCGCGGTCCGGATCAGCCATTTGCGGGTGCCGTCACTCGACACCTGGCGCTCGACGATCTCGGGCCGGGCCAGGGTGAAGGCGGCGGCCAGCTTCGCCTGGGTGTCCCTTGCCACGTTCGACATGGCGGCGAAGTCGGTGACGCCGAAATGGTGGATCCAGCCCCAGACCTGGCTGGCCCGCATCTTCGCCTTCTCCGGCGGGCAGACGTCAGCGTCGATCAGCGCCTGGCGCAAACCCGCGCGCGTCAGACCGGACAGGTTGACGGGGGCCGGGGTCGGGGTGCGCGAAAGGTCGAGCGTCAGGCTCAAGGCGGGGATCCTGGATGGCGGGAGGCGCGGCTTATAACATGGATCGCGATGGACTTAAGGCAGGCCATAATCTCTCCCTCCCCTTCATGGGGAGGGAGAAGGACGCTACAGGATAAACCGGCTGAGGTCCGCGTCCCTGGCCAGTTCGGCCACCCGCTCGCGCACGGCCTCGCCGTCGAACGACACCGTCTGGCCCGCGAGGTCTGACGCCCTGAACGAGGTCTCCTCCAGCACCCGCTCGATCACCGTCACCAGCCTGCGCGCCCCGATGTTCTCGACCGCCGAGTTTGCGGCGACCGCGGCGTCGGCCAGGGCCTCGACGGCGTCCGACGTGAAGGTCAGGGTCACGTCCTCGGTCGCCAGCAGGGCCTGGTTCTGACGGATCAGGTTGGCCTCGGGCTCGGTCAGGATGCGAACGAAGTCGTCGCGCGTCAGGGCCTTCAGCTCGACCCGGATCGGCAACCGGCCCTGCAACTCGGGCAGCAGGTCACTGGGCTTGGCGACATGGAAGGCCCCCGAGGCGATGAACAGCACACGGTCCGATTTCACGGGCCCGTATTTGGTCGAGACGGTTGTTCCCTCGATCAGGGGCAGCAGATCGCGCTGCACGCCCTCTCGCGACACATCGGCTCCGCCCCGATCCTGACGGGCGGCGACCTTGTCGATCTCATCGATGAAAACGATGCCCTCGTTCTCGGCCAGCGACACCGCTTCGCGCGCCAGGCTGTCCTGATCCAGCAGCTTGTCGCTCTCTTCGGTCATCAGGGGGGCCACCGCGTCCCTGACCGTCGTCCTGACCGACCTGGTCCGGCCGCCACCCAGCTTGCCCAGCATCTCCGACAGATTGATCAATCCGACGTTCTGGCCGCCCAGGTCCATGCCCGGAATGGCCGGGGCGGTCTCGGCCATCTCGACCTCGATCTCCTTGTCGTCGAGCTCACCGGCGCGCAGCCGCTTGCGGAACGCCTCGCGGGTCGCCGGCTGCGAGCCCGGCCCGACGAGGGCGTCGAGAATCCGCTCCTCGGCCGCGGCCTCGGCCCTGGCGCGGACGCCCGCCCGGCGCTGGTCGCGCACCATCAACAGGGCCGCCTCGACCAGGTCGCGCATGATCTGATCGACGTCGCGGCCGACGTAGCCGACCTCGGTGAACTTGGTCGCCTCGACCTTCAGGAACGGACTGCCCGACAGTTTCGCGAGGCGGCGTGCGATCTCGGTCTTGCCGACACCGGTGGGCCCGATCAGCAGGATGTTCTTGGGCGTGACCTCGTCCCTCAGGTCGTCCGGTACACGCTTCCTGCGCCAGCGGTTTCTCAGCGCCACGGCCACGGCGCGCTTGGCGTCGTCCTGGCCGACGATGAAGCGATCCAGCTCCGAAACGATCTCGCGGGGGGAAAGGTCTGTCATGATGGGAAGATGGGGGCTCGAGAGGCCGCGGACGAGGGGCGATATCCCGGTCCCTATCCCAGCGTCTCAACGGTCAGGTTGCCGTTGGTATAGACACAGATTTCAGCCGCGATCGCCATCGCCCTGCGCCCGACAGCCTCGGCGTCCAGATCGGTGTTGTCGATCAGGGCTCGCGCCGCAGCCAGAGCGAAATTGCCGCCCGATCCCACCGCCGCCACACCGTATTCCGGCTCCAGCACATCGCCCACGCCGGTGACGGTGAAGATGCTGTGCCGATCCGCCACCAGAAGCATGGCCTCCAGCCGGCGCAGATAGCGGTCCGTGCGCCAGTCCTTGGCCAGGTCGACACAGGCGCGCGCCAGCTGGTCCGGATACTGCTCAAGCTTGGCCTCCAGCCGCTCGATCAGGGTGAAGGCGTCCGCCGTCGCCCCGGCGAACCCCGCCAGGACCTTGCCGCCGGCCAGGGTCCGGACCTTTCGCGCCGCGCCCTTGACGATGGTCGGCCCCATGGAGACCTGGCCGTCGCCCGCGATGACCGTCCGGCCGTCCTTTCGCACCGCCAGAATCGTCGTGCCGTGCCAGTCGGGGAAGGTCGTCGTGCGCTCGGTCATGGCCCGCAAATGGCGACCGGAATTGGGCGCGGCAAGCCCCGCCGGTTCGAAAGCACTGGAAATACAACGCTTCATGCATGACACAATAAAACCATTGTAACCAGTTACATTTGGATCATAACACCGGTATTCGGTTAAACCGAGGTCTTGTCGTGCTCTACAGGCTGATCTACGCCAGCGAGGCTGTCGGCTCCACCGGCGCATCCACCCTGTCCGTCGCCCAAATTCTCGGTGTCGCGATCACCAACAATCGTCGCGACCAGATCACATCGGCCGTGATGTTCCACGACGGCTGGTGCCTGCAGGGCATCGAGGGTTCACGTCAGGATATCGACCGCCTCATGCAGCGCATCCGGGAGGACCGCCGCCACCAGAACATCCGGGTCCTGTCTGACAAGCCGATCGCAAGCCGCAGCTTTCCCGAGCCCATGGCCCTGTGCGACGACCCCGTCGCCATGCTCCGGGCCATCGGCGTGGCCAGCATGGCCGACGTCACCGCCTATGACGCCGACCGCATCGTCGAGCTGAAACAGGCGGCGTGACGAACCGGCCCTGCGCGCCTAACTGAGGCGCATGGGTTTCTCCCCCGACGAAGTCGAACGCTATGCCCGCCACCTTATCCTGTCCGAGATCGGCGGGCCGGGCCAGCAGCGGCTGTCCCGGGCGACGGTCGTCGTGATCGGCGCGGGCGGCGTCGGAGGCCCGGCGGCCCTGTACCTGGCCGCGGCGGGCGTCGGGACCATCCGGATCGTCGATCCCGATACCGTTTCCCTGTCGAACCTGCAGCGCCAGATCCTGTTCGGCACCCCCGATGTCGGCCGGCCCAAGGTCGAGGTCGCCCGCGACCGCCTGACGGCCCTCAATCCCCACCTCACCATCCAGCCGGTCTCAGAAGCCCTGTCCGCCGCGAACGCCGCCAGCCTGATCGCGGGGGCCGAGGTCGTGCTGGACGGGACCGACGACTTCAGCGTCCGCCAGGCCGTCAACGCCGCCTGCGTGGCCGCCGGCATCCCGCTCGTCTCGGGTGCGCTCGGCCGCTGGAGCGGTCAGGTCGGCGTCTTTGCCGGCCGTCCCTGCTACCGCTGCCTCGTTCCCGACCTGCCGCCTGACGCCGAGACCTGCGCCCGCGTCGGCGTGGTCGGTGCCCTGGCCGGGGTGATCGGATCCATGGCGGCGCTGGAGACGATCAAGCTCATCACCGGCGCGGGCCAGCCCCTGACCGGACGCCTGCTGCTTTACGACGGCCTGTCGGCGACGACACGCACGGTCGAGGTCACGGCGGACCCGGAGTGCAAGGTGTGCTCTGCGGCCCCGTCCGTCTCGTCAACCGCGCGGTCGGTCTGACCTCAGGACCGCGCGGGAATCACCCCCAGCCTGCGCACCACCTCGGCCCGGTCGGCGGCGGACAGGTCCATGCCGGCGGCTTCGGCGTATTTCTCGCGGGCCTGATCGCGGCGGCCTTGCGCCTCCAGCGCCCGGCCCCAGGCCAGGTGCAGCGCTCCCCACTGCGGAGCCCGGTCGGCGGCGGCGCGGTATTTGCGGATGGCTCCGGCCTCGTCGCCCTGGGCCATCAGGGCGTCGCCCCAGTATTTCTGCGGATCGGCCCAGCGGGGGCCCCGCTCGACGGCCTGTTCATAGAAGGCGATGGCCCCGGCGGTGTCGCCGCGCGCCATCAGCATCTGGCCGCGCTCGGCAAAGGCGAACGGCAGGGACGGTCCCTGACGCCGGGCCTCGGCCGACCAGCGGTCGGCGGCGGTCCTGTTCCCGGCCAGTTCCGCGATCCGGGCCCGTTCCCGCACGCACAGGTAACAATCCAGCGGCGTGGTGGCGATCAGGGTCTGGGCCCCGGCCAGATCGCCGGTGCGGGCGCGGGCGTAGGCAAGGCGGGGCCAAATGAAGGTCGCTCGGGCCGCACTGGTGCGCGGGGGCAGGGTCGGGGCCACCTCCGCCTCGAAGGCTTCCAACGCTGCCACGACCTCCGGCCACTGGTCGAGGCTTGCCGCCGTGCCGGCCCGGGGCGCGAAGGGCGGTCTGTTGGTTGCCCGATCGATGCCAGGGTAGAGATTCAGGCTGTCGCTCAGGGCCAAGGCCCCGGAAGGTCGGTGGAGGGCAATCAGAATCCCGACGCGATCACGGGCGTTGTCGCCCCAAATCTGACCCTCGCTCTCTGACCCAACTTCAGTTCTGACCGTGAGCGCCTCTGACCAATCCCCCTGCAGTTCCGCAAGCCTGGCCTGTGTGATAGGCGGGGATATCTGCCGGTCGGCGCTCATCTTGGCGCGGTTGCGCGGATTGGAAAGGAGCGTTGCGAGACGTTGAGCCTCGACGAAAGCCCCCTCGTCCTGGCCGAGGAGGCGCCGTATTTGCACGACGTTGAACAGCAACACGGGGTGTTCCGCGTCGATCTCCAGGCCGACTTGCAGAAAAGAGATCGCGTCCTTCGACGATGTATCGGCGGCTATTGCCAGACCATTGTTGCCCCAGAGCCGTTCGATCTCTGACGGGCTGGACGCAAGCGTCGTCAGGATGGCCCGCCTCCTGTCCAGCAGAGCCTGTCTCTCCGGACCGGCATACAGGGCATCAATCTTTCTCGCGAGATAGACCGAATAGCGATAGGGCTGGATCTGCTCATATATCCGCTCGGCCGCCTGCCGCATCAGGTCGGCCGGACGGCCGGCGGGCCCCTCCACTGTAACCGCCGTGCCATCGCTGGTGCGGACGACCAGTTCCAGTCCGTCCGTCGTTCGGCTCAGACCCCCGTCGATGTAGGTTTCGTTACCAAGCCAACGGGTCAGGGCGGTATAGGCATCGGTCAGCGACAGGCCGCCCGCGTCGAGTTCGACGGTGATGCCCCCGGACCAGTCGTTGCGGAAACTGGCCGGCGGGCGGGCTGAGTCGGTTTCGGCCTCCAGCCGGATCAGTTCGTCCTGGAAAAGGGCGGCGACGGCGCGGCCGTCCAGCCCGTCCTCGATCAGTTCCGGCGGCACCGAGAAGGGCTGGATCACCAGCCCCGTCGTCCGGCTGGCGCTCCACACCACAGCGCCCACAGCCAGCAGCAGGGCCACGACCACGGCGGCGAGGGCGATGTCGCGGATAGAGCGGATGCGGTTCCTGAACCGCTCGTTCCTCGCCAGCCCGATCTGTTCGTCGATCAGGATTGCCTGACGCCTCAACAGCGCCGCGGCTTCGCCGGAGGGGGCCTCGCCCGAGGCCTCGGCCTCCATGGCGATCTCGACCGGATCGGGGGTCGTGGGCGGCTTCGGCCTGGACCGCCTGCGCGCCGGTTTGTCCTGGATTGTCATCAAGCCCCCCGCCGGGAAGCTTAACCAATGACAACCCTCGGTCAAACGGCGATCCAGGACCCTCAGCAGGGTCTGGGTGAGTGCCGATCCTGGCCTTAGCGGTGTGTGGCTGCCTTGCCCCCTTGTCATCCCGGCCGGAGCGCAGCGCAGAGCCGGGACGAGCCGTATCACCAAGGTGAAGGCCCGGCCCCCGAGCCGGGCCGATGTCAAACGCTATCGCTGTGCCTGCCGGTCTCCCGGTTCACCCCTGCGGGTTGACCGGGAGCATCACAGTGAGCGCGGGTGCCGTCCCGGCTCTCCGCTGCGCTCCGGCCGGGATGACAAGCGTGGGCTCTTCGCTGCGCTCCGGCCGGGACGACAAGGCCCCCGGTGGGGCGACCCTATCCCCTACTCGGGCCGCTGGCGCTTCTTCCTGAAGCTCGGGTTCAGCGTCTGCTTCCTCAGTCGGATCGACTTGGGCGTGACCTCGACCAGTTCGTCGTCGGCGATATAGGCGATGGCCTGTTCCAGGCTCATGACGCGCGGTGGCGTCAGGCGAACGGCCTCGTCCTTGCCCGAGGCGCGGACGTTGGTCAGCTGCTTGCCCTTGATCGGATTGACGTCAAGGTCGTCCCAGCGGCTGTTCTCGCCGATGATCATGCCTTCATAGGTGCGCTCGCCGGCCCCCACGAACATCACGCCGCGATCCTCAAGGTTCCACAGGGCGAAGGCCGCTGTGTCGCCGTCGGAGTTGGAGATCAGCACGCCCTTCAGGCGGCCGGCGATCTCGCCCTTGTAGGCCTCGTAGTGGCTGAACACGCGGTTCAGCACGCCCGAACCGCGCGTGTCGGTCAGGAACTCGCCCTGATAGCCGATCAGCGAGCGCGAGGGGCATTTCAGCTGGATGCGGGTCTTGCCGGCCCCCGAGGGGCCCATGTCGGTCATCTCGGCCTTACGCGCCGAGAGTTTCTCGATGACGATGCCCGAGAACTCGTCGTCGACGTCGATCATGACGTCCTCGATGGGCTCCAGCCGCTCACCGTTCTCGCCTTCCTGGAACACCACGCGCGGGCGGCTGATCGAGACCTCGAAGCCCTCGCGGCGCATGTTCTCGATCAGGACGCCCAGCTGCAATTCGCCCCGGCCCGCGACCTCATAGGCATCGCCGCCCTCGGTCGTGGTCACCCGGATGGCGACATTGGCCTCGGCTTCCTTGAGCAGGCGGTCGCGGATCACGCGCGACTGGACCTTGTCGCCCTCGCGGCCGGCCAGCGGGCTGTCGTTGACCGAGACGGTCATGGAGATGGTCGGCGGGTCGATGGGTTGAGCGGGAAGCGCGTCGGTCACTTCCATGGCGCACAGGGTGTCGGCCACGGTCGCCTTGGACATGCCCGCGATGGCGACGATGTCCCCGGCCTCGGAACCCTCGTCCAGCGGCTGGCGCTTCAGGCCGCGGAAGGCCAGGACCTTGGTGATCCGGCCCCGCTCGATCTCCTTGCCGTCGCGGTCGAGCGCGTGGATCGCCATGCCGGGCACGGCCTTTCCGCTCTCGATCCGGCCGGTCAGGATGCGGCCCAGGAACGGGTCGCTCTCGATCAGCACGTTCAGCATCTGGAACGGCTTGTCCTTGTTGTCCTGCACCTTGGGCGGCGGCACGTGGCGCACGATCAGGTCGAACAGCGGGTTCAGATTGTCGTTGGGTTGGTTGAGATCCAGCGTCGCCCAGCCGTTGCGGCCCGAGGCATAGATGTGGGGGAAGTCCAGCTGCTCGTCGGTCGCGCCGATGGCCGCGAACAGGTCAAAGGTCTCGTTGTGCACCCGGTCGGGATCGGCGTGGGCCCGGTCGACCTTGTTGATGCAGAGGATAGGACGCAGGCCCATCTTCAGGGCCTTGGTCAGGACGAACTTGGTCTGGGGCATGACGCCCTCTTCGGCGTCCACCAGGATGACGCAGCCGTCCACCATGCCCAGGATCCGCTCGACCTCGCCGCCGAAGTCGGCGTGGCCGGGGGTGTCGATGATGTTGATGCGCGTCTCGCCCGCCTCCCCGTTCCAGAGCACCGAGGTGCACTTGGCCAGGATGGTGATGCCGCGTTCCTTCTCCTGGTCGTTGGAGTCCATGGCGCGCTCGGTCGTCGCCTCATTGGCTCGGAAGACGCCGGACTGGGCCAGCAGCTGGTCCACCAGGGTGGTCTTGCCGTGGTCGACGTGGGCGATGATGGCGACGTTGCGAAGGTTCATGGTCGTTCAATACGAAAGGGCGGCCGACAGGTGCGGGGGCCGCTGGGTCAGGGGCGTCATTGCGGGGAGCGCGCGCCTCTTACAGCGCGACCGCCCGAAAGACCATAGCCACCCGGTTTGACAGCTTGGCGGCACCGGCGCAGCCTCCGGCTTTAACCATTCGGAGGCGGGTCGATGAAGCGGGTTGTGATCGCGGGGGCCTTGTCCCTGATGTGCGTGGCCGGCGCGGCCGGAGCCCAGCAGGAGGCCTCGCCCTCCGCCGCCGAGATCGTGGCGGCGCGTCAGGCGTCATTCGCCCTTTCGGCGGCGACCTTCGGCGCGATCAAGGCGGGTCTCGACGCCGGTGCCCCCGCCCAGCAGCTGGCCTTCCCGTCCGGCGGTCTCGCCCGCTGGGCCGCAGCCATGCCCGCGATGTTCCCGGCCGGCACCGGCCCCGACGCCGTCCCCTCGACCAAGGCCAGGGCCGAAATCTGGACCGACCGCGCGGGCTTCGAGGCCAAGGCCGCCGACTACCAGGCCGCCACCGCCCTCCTGCGCGACGCCATCGCCGCCGGCGACACCGCGGCCGCCACCGAAGCCTGGGCTGCGACGCGGGCCACCTGCGGATCGTGCCACGACGCGTATCGGTCGTAGGGCTCAGGACTTAGGGTCTGGGCCTGAGAAGAGCCCCTCCGCTGCCTTTGTCATCCCGGCTCTCCGCTACGCTTCGGCCAGGATGACAAGGCGGGCCCCGGCAAAACCGACGCCCCAATACCTAAGCCCTACCCTCACACCTTCGCCGACCGCCCCCGCACCCAGGCGTAGAGCGCGAACGTCAGCACCGCGAACACCGCGATCCCCGACAGCATCGCCGGCCAGGTCGAACCTTCCGGCAGCATGGCGAACGGCGCGTCGTCGCCGGTCGAGACGATCACTCCGGCCGTCATGACCAGAAACAGGCTCTCGCCCACGATCAGGCCACTGGCCAGCAGAACCCCCATGCGGCGGCCCACATCGGCGAACCGCGTCGTCTTGATCGCCTTGTCATAGACCCAGCCGCAGACCGCTCCGATCACCAGCATCGTGGTCACCGCGGCCGGCAGGTAAAAGCCGATCCCGACGGCCAGCGGCGGCAGCTTCATCCGCCCCCGGGTCGCCGTGTTCAGCACCGCGTCCAGGATGATGATGACGACCCCGATACAGGCCCCCAGCCCGATCAGGTCCCAGCGCAGGTCGCCGCCGATGACGCCGCGCGCCAGCGCCGAGATCAGCGTGGCTTGCGGTGCCGCCAGCGGCTCGTCGGCGATACCGACCGGCCCGCCCTCAAAGCCGAAGGCCTGGTTCAACAGGTTGAGGATCAGCGGAATCACAATGGCACCGGCGATGACGCCGACGATCAGGGCCGTCTGCTGGCGCCAGGGCGTGGCCTCGACCAGCTGGCCGGTCTTGAGATCCTGCAGGTTGTCATTGGCGATGACGGCCACGGCGAAGACGATCGCGGTCACGATCAGGGCAAAGGCGACCACCGAGGGATCGGCGGGCAGGCCGGCGAGGGACAGCACGCCCAGCATCAACACCGAGGCGATGACGATGGCCAGGATGCCGACGCCCGACACCGGGCTGTTCGAGGAGCCGATCAGCCCGGCCATGTAGCCGCAAATGGCGGCCACGGCGAAGCCGATCAGGACCACATAGACCAGCCCCCCGGCCACCAGCAGCGCGGTCGAGCCGGCCAGCGTCGGATTGCCTTGCGCGAACCAGGCCAGGATGAAGCCGATACCGATCAGGCAGGCGACCGACAGTCCGGCGACGATGTTGATCGGGATGTCCTGTTCGGTCCGGTCCAGCACCGCGCCGTCCTGACGGCGACGATTGGCGGCGAGGGCTGACGACAGGCCGCTGATCAGCGGCCCGGCCAGCTTGATCAGGGTCCAGATGGCGGCCACGCCGATGACACCGGCCCCCATCAGACGGACCTCGCGCCGCCAGACCGTGCTGGCCAGTTCCTCGGCCGCGACCCCGGGCTCCAGGGTGGTGGCGATTGAGGGAATGCCGTTGGCGGTCAGCCAGGCGATGGTCTCGGGACTGGTCAGGATCGGCACCGCGATCACCCAGGCCAGGATCAGACCGAACAGCTGGGCCAGGCCTACACTGAGACCGATCAGGTGACCGGCCCCCAGCAGGGCGAACTGCATGCTGAAGCCGATGCCGGTTGCACCGCCACCCAGCGACGCCGGCAGCTTGACGAACCGCGCCGCCTCGGCCGCGAACACCCGCCCTGCGACCAGCAGGGCATAACCGGCCGAAACCACCGCCCCGGTGATCACGACCCACAGGCCCGACGCGTTCTCGCGCACCGCGCTCTCGGTCTGTTCGGCCCCGCGCGATCCGACGGTCAGAACCTCGGCGGCGGCGACTCCCTCGGGATAGGGCAGGCCCCCGTTGACCACCAGCGCACGGCGCAGCGGGATGGAGAAGGTCACGCCCAGCACGCCGCCGAAGACGCAGATCAGCACCGACTCCCAGAACGGGAACTCCAGCCACCAGCCGACCATGACCAGGCCGGGCAAGACGAAGATGATCGAGCTCATGGCCCCGCCGACCGAGGCGACGGTCTGGACGGTCATGTTCTCCCAGATGGTCGAAGTCTTGAACATCCGCAGGATGGCCATGGAGATGACCGCCGCCGGAATGGCCGAGGCGAAGGTCAGGCCGACCTTCAGCCCCAGATAGGTGTTCGCCGCCGTGAAGATCACGGCCAGGATCCAGCCCAGGAACAGGGCCCGCAGGGTCAGTTCCACGCGCTTGCCGGAAGGCGCGGCGGTGGCGGCGGGCATATCGGTCATGGGGATTCCGGCAAAGGCTGTTCGCAGCGACCTAAGCCGGAAACGCAGGCCCTGACAACGCCGCGCTTCAGGCCAGGGCGGGCATGGGAGCCGAGCGCTCGCGCCGCTTCCGCCGCGCCCGCCGGGCCGCGACCGGGCAATGCAGCATCAGCCGGTGCAGCACGCACAGCACCACCACCGTGATCGCCCACGACAGGACGATGTCCGACAGAAAATGCCCCCCGAACAGCAGGCGGTTGAACGACAGGGCCGCAGCATAGGCGAAGGCGGCCGGGATCACCGTCGTCCGCCAAGGCCCCGGCGTCATGACAAGGGCGACCGCCGCCAGCCAGGCGGCGGACGACGCCTCACCCGAAACGAAGGAGCAGTTACTCAGGCACTGGTCCGTAACCCGCCAGGCGGTGGTGAAGTCGGCATCGCCGCCGAAGGTCTCGATCTGGATCGGCCGCGCCCGGCCCCACAGCGACTTGAAGACCCCGTTGACGACCACGCCCGACGCCAGGGCCAGGCCAGAGATCAGGAACAGGGCCCGCCGCGCCTCGCGCCAGCCGGTCCACCAGCCGCGCACTGCGATGACGATCAGCCCCAGCAGCGTCAGGCCCATCACCCAGCTGGACGACTTTCGCAGCGCCCTGAGTATCGGGTCCGCGCTCGCCGAAAACCCGGCCGAAGGATCGTAGAACAACCCGCTGGCCGCGAGATCGACCCCGGGCAGCAGCACGAAATAGGCCGACAGCACCACGGTCGCGACCAAGGCGATCGACACAGGCGAGGCCCCGTCGATTCCTGCCGCCAGCGACAGGCGCAGCCTCTGCAACCCCCGCCGCACGCGGTGCGGCAGATCAATGAGGCGCGACACTCTTCGGCCGCCCGAAAGCGCTTGGATATGCGTCAACGATCCCCCCAAACCGGCACGGCTTTCGGGAAATGACTGAATCGTGCGGCAGCCAGATCACGGAAACATAGGCTTCTGGCGTCAGATTTACACCGAGTTGACGTCAAGTCTTCCGAGATCGGAGCGATTGCTTCCGGCGCGCTAGGCGCGGCCGTCGTCCGGCGTTAGAGCCGGTACATGCCCGAGCTTCCTGAGGTCGAAACCGTGCGCAGGGGTCTGGAGCCCGTGCTGGTCAGCGCCCGCCTGACCCGCGTGCGCCAGAACCGGCCGGACCTGCGCTTTCCCTTTCCCGACCGATTCGTCGAACGGCTGGAAGGGGCGACGGTCGAGCGTATCGACCGGCGCGCCAAATACCTGCTGACGGCCCTCTCGACGGGGGAGACCTGGGTCACACACCTCGGCATGACCGGTCGGTTCACCGTCGACGGTGAACAGCTGGGCGAGTTCGAGGAGGCTGCCCCCATAGCGGGCAAGCACGAACACATGAGCCTGTGCGCAGTCCGCGACGGCCGTTCAACCCGCATCGGCTTCGCCGACGCCCGCCGCTTCGGCTTCATGGGCCTGATCATGTCCGATGCGGTCGAGACCCATCCCTGGTTCTCCGGCCTCGGCCCCGAACCCCTCGGCAACGGCTTTTCCGGCTTGCATCTGGCCGAGGCCTTCCGGGGCAAGGCCCAGACCATCAAGGTCAGCCTGCTGGACCAGCGGATCGTTGCGGGCCTTGGCAACATCTACGTCTGCGAGGCCCTGTACCGCGCCGGCATCTCGCCCCGCCTGCCCGCCGGTCGGGTCTCAAAGCCCCGGCTGGAGCGTCTGGCCGCCGTCATCCGCGACGTGCTCAACGAGGCCATCCTCGCCGGCGGTTCGACGCTGCGCGACTTCGCCGGCGCCGACGGCAACGCCGGCTATTTCCAGCACCGGTTCGACGTCTACGGCCGCGAGGCGGAAGCCTGCCGGCGCAACCCCGACCACCCCGTCATCCGCCGCATCGTCCAGGGCGGACGCTCCACCTTCTACTGCCCGGGCTGCCAGGCGCGGTGAGGTTGGACCACCGCATCTGCCTGTTGCGCGGCGTCAATGTCGGCGGGGTCACCGTGCCGACGGCCGAACTGAAGGCGATCGCCTCCGAAGCGGGCTTCGGAAATCCGCACACCCTCCTGGCCAGCGGCAATCTGGTGATCGAGAGCGACGCCGCGCCCACCGAGGTCGGGAGGCGGCTGGAAGCCGGCATCGAAGCCCATTTCGACCGACGGATTGAGGTCATCGTGCGCACGTCGGATCAATGGACCGCGCTGATGGCTGCCAACCCCTTTCTGGCCGAGGCGGCGTCTGACGGGGGTGGGTCCAGGCTGCTGGTCATGGTGATGAAGGCCGGCATCGGCCCGGGCGCAGTCGAGGTCTTGCGCGGCTTCGCCTCCGGCGGCGAGAGGGTCGAGGCGGTCTCGGTCGCGCGAGGAGAAGCACTCTATATGTGGCATCCCGACGGAATGGGCCGATCAAGGATGGCGGAGAAAGCGGTCCCGCGCCTGATCGGGGTGGGGACCGGCCGGAACTGGAACACCGTGCGCAAGCTGGCAGACATGCTCGAAGTCTGGTGAAGCAGACATAATGTCAAAAATACTGGACATCACGTCTGAATGATGCGACACCGCCTCCGCCGCCCCTCTGCGGCTGGAGCCCGCCCATGTCGTTTCGCGAAAAGCACCTGTGGATCAGTATCGTCACCACCGTGGCGATCTGGGGTTTCTATTACTGGCGGCTGATCGAGGCGATCGGGGCCGGCGGACTGACAGATCCGCGCTTTGCCTTCCTGACGGGTGGTCTGTTCATCGGCTGTCTGGTCGTGGTCTCGGTGGTGGAGATTATCCTCACCCTCCTGGCCACAGCGACCACCCGCAAGGCCGAGCGAGAGGCGCGCGACGAGCGCGAGCTTCTGGCCTCGCTGAAGGCCAGCCATGTGTCGCTGATGGCCCTGATCGCCCTCGTCTTCAGCCTGGCCATCGCCGCCTATATGGTGGGCTTCCTGGACGCGGCGGCACCTGCGGGCCCCAAACTGCCCATGACACCGACCAACGCCATGATCCTGTTCGCCAACATCCTGATGGCCGCCGTGATCGTGTCCGAGCTGATCCGATATGTGTTCAACGTCGCCCTTCTGCGGCGGGCCTACTGAATGGCCCCCCTGCTGGGCAAGCCGCCGCCGCCGATCCGGAACCGCATCCGCGAGCTGCGCTTCCACGCCGGCGAGATGACCCAGGCCGCCCTGGCGGAAAAGATCGGCATGACCCGCCAGACCATCGTCGCGATGGAGCAGGGCAAATACTCCCCCAGCCTCGAGGCCGCGTTTCGCATCGCCACCGTTTTCGGTGTCGAGATCACCGAGGTGTTCCAGTGGGAGGGGTGAGGCGCTAGACCCGGACGACCTGTCTCAGGAGCCCCTATGGCCGACACCTACGCAACCCTTCTGATTGAGCGCCACGCCGACGGCTATGCGGTCATCACCCTGAACCGGCCCGAGGCGCTGAACGCGCTGAACTCGGCCCTGTTCGCCGATCTGGCGGCCTTCCTCGACGCGGTCGAACATGACGACACCGTCCGCTGCCTGATCCTGACCGGTTCGGGCGACAAGGCCTTCGCCGCCGGGGCCGACATCAAGGAGATGGCCGACCAGACCTATGCCCAGATGTATGCCGGCAACTTCTTCGCGCTCGGCCACGACCGGATCACGCGGTTCAGGAAGCCGATCATCGCCGCCGTCAATGGCTTTGCCCTGGGCGGCGGCTGCGAACTGGCCATGCTTTGCGACTTCATCGTCGCCTCGGACAAGGCGAAGTTCGGCCAGCCCGAGATCAACCTCGGCGTCGCCCCCGGCATCGGCGGCTCCCAGCGCCTGACCCGTCTGGTCGGCAAGTCCAAGGCGATGGACATGGTCCTGACCGCCCGGATGATGGACGCCGCCGAGGCCGAGCGCGCCGGCCTGGCCTCCCGCGTCTTTCCGCACGAGACGCTGATGGACGAGGTCCGCAAGATCGCCGCGAAGATCGCCTCCCAGAGCCCGCTGGCCGTCATGGCCAACAAGGAGATGGTCAACGCCGCGCTGGAGACGACGCTGACGCAAGGGATCCAGTTCGAACGCCGCCTGTTCCACTCCCTGTTCGCCTTCGAGGACCAGAAGGAGGGGATGGCGGCCTTCGTCGAGAAGCGGAAGCCGACATTTACGGGTCGGTAGGGATTGGGATCAGGGACTTGAGGTGCTGGCTCCCCGACCGGGGCGCAGCGGATAAACCACACAGGGCATCCTCTAATCCCTCATCCCTCCCTTGCCCGACCCGGCCCCTTCCGCTATAGCCGCCCGCTCTTGAAGATTTCCGCGCCGTGGACGGGGTGTCCGCGGCGTTTCCGTTGATAGGTTCTGACGAATGGCCAACAATGCCGGCGCCAAGAAAGCGATCCGCAAGATCGCTGCGCGCACTGAAGTGAACAAGTCGCGCCGCGCCCGCGTGCGCACCTTCCTGAAGAAGTTTCAGGAGGCCGTGACCGGCGGCGACGCCGATGCGGCCAAAGGCGCTTTCGTCCAGGCCCAGTCCGAGCTGATGCGCGCCGTCACCAAGGGCGTGGTTCACAAGAACACGGGCTCGCGCAAGGTGTCGCGTCTCGCCGCCCAGCTGAAGAAAATGTCGGCCGCCTGATTAGGTGTTTCTAAGGGCCGTCACGGGCCCGTCATGCGAAAATCAAGCGATTTCAACGGCGAATAAGCTCATGCTTATTCGCCGTTTCGCCGTGTGCGGATAAGTCATCACAGGCGAATCCGCGCTCGCCGAACAGGCGAAACAGCCATTTTCCCAAGCGGGATTTACGCTTAGCGGAGTCAACGAATTTAGTTGTCGTCGCGTTAGCGAATCAGCGTTGACCGCCGCCTCCCCGAGCGTAAGTTTTGGCTCCTAACGCACTTCCATCCCTTCACGGATGAAGACGGAGCGGGGCCATGAGGCCCCGTGCCGGCAGGAGATGTCTGTCCGCAAGGTCGACCCCGCCCTCGAAGCACCGCTTCGAGGGACAGGAGAAGTCGTCCCGCGTCCAGACGGACCCGGCGAGGGTCCGGCACCAGACGGTGCCGGGCGGGAATGGCATTTGAGGCGGGTGAGGAGACCATGGGAGGACTGGCGGCGGCGGCGACACACATGACCGATCCGGAACGCATCTGGACCGAGGCGTCCCTGCGACTGCGCGCCGAGATCGGCGAGGGCCCGTTCAGTTCCTATATCGCACCCTCCGCCGTGCGCGCCGACGGGGCCGGCCAACTGATCCTGGTCACGCCCACAGGCTATGCCCGGGACTGGGTTCGAAAGAACGCCCTGCGTCGCCTGAACGAGCTTTGGCTGGGCCTCGACGGCCTGTCCCGTCGGCTCGAGGTGCGCTGCCGCGCCGAGGTCGCCTCGGTCGCTCCGGCCTCGGCCGTGGCCGTCCAGGCCCTTGCTGCGGTGGGTCTGGAGACACCGGTCGCTCCGACCGTGGCTCCTGTCACCGACGGGGCCCGCGCGGTCCGGGCGGCGGGTCTGCAGGAGCGTCTGACGTTCGACAGTTTCGTGGAGGGACAGGGCAATGCCTTCGCCCTGGCCATCGCCCGCCAGACCGCATCCTGGGCCGACGGCCACTTCAATCCGATCTTCTTCTGCGGCCCGTACGGCTACGGCAAGACCCACCTGCTGAACGCCATCGCCTGGGAGGCCCAGCGTCTGCGGCCCGATGCGAAGGTGGTCTATCTGACCGCCGAGCGTTTCCTGTCGACCTTCGTCAAGGCCATGCAGGACCGCTCGACCGCCGCCTTCAAGGAGAGCCTGCGCTCGGCCGACATGCTGCTGCTGGACGATGTCCAGTTCGTGGGGGGCAAGGCCTCGACCCAGGAAGAGCTGCTCTCGACGCTGACAGCCCTGATCGAGGACGGAAAACGCATCGTCCTGTCGGCCGACCGCCCGCCGATGGCCCTGACCGAGGTCGAGCCCCGGCTGCGCAGCCACCTCGCTGCCGGCCTGACGTGCCCGGTCGAGCCGGCCGACCGGACGCTGAAGATCGCCGTGGCCCAGAACCGCATCGCGGCCTTCGCCCGCATGGGCGTGGTCTCCGGCGAGGCCTCGCGCGACGTGCTGGAGCAGCTGGTGGACCGCACGCCCGGTTCGGTGCGCGAGCTGGAGGGGGCCATCAACACCCTCGCCGCAGCGGCCGGTCCTCGCCTGACCACCCTGGGGGCCGACGAGGCCGTGGCCCTGCTCGGGTCCGCCCTTCGCGGCGGCCCGGAGCGCCGCATCACGGTCGACGAGATCCAGAAGACGGTCGCCGAGCACTTCAACATGAAACAGGCCGACCTCCTGAGCGAGCGCCGCACCCGCGCCGTCGCCCGCCCGCGCCAGATCGCCATGTGGCTGTGCAAGCAGCACACGACCCGCTCCTATCCCGACATCGGCCGCCGTTTCGGCGGGCGGGATCACACCACAGTCCTGCACGGCGTGCGCAAGATCGAGGAGCTGATGCCCCAGGACGACCAGATCGCCCGGGACGTCGAGGCCCTGACGAGGAAGCTGCGGGGCTGACCCCGTCTCCTCCCTGTCGCGCAGCGGCAGGGGAGGTGGATGCGAGCCCTTCGCGAGCAGACGGAGGGGTTCTTGCCGCGCACTCCGCATCGCCTGCGCATCACCTCGTCGGATCGCATGCGATCCTCCTCGACCCCTCCACCGCTTCGCGGTCCCCCTCCCCAATGGCCAGAGGGCCAACAGGGAGGAGACACAGCCCCGTTGCTCCCGCTCGCCAATCCGCTAGTGTCCGAAGTCCTTACCCGCGACCCCGTTTGAGTCGCCGCCGGACGCCCAAGAAGACCCCATGCAGCTGACCATCGAACGCTCCGCCCTTCTGAAGGCCCTCGGCCATGTGCAGAGCGTGGTGGAACGCCGGAACACCATCCCGATCCTGTCCAACGTCCTGCTGTCGGCCGGGCGCGACCGGCTGAGCTTCGCTGCGACCGATCTGGACATGGAAATGGTCGACGAGGCCGAGGCCACCGTCCAGGTCGAGGGCCAGATCACCGCGCCGGCCCACACCCTGTACGAGATCGTCAGGAAGCTGCCGGACGGGGCCGAGGTGGCACTGATCTACAATGGCGACGACCCGCGGCTGACGGTGCAGGCGGGGCGGTCGAAGTTCAATCTGCCGGTCCTGCCGGCCGGCGACTTTCCGGTCATGTCGACCGACTCCTCCGGCGTCCGCTTCACCCTGATGAAGGAGGACCTGGCCCGTCTGATCGACAAGACGCGCTTCGCCGTCTCGACCGAGGAAACGCGATACTATCTGAACGGCCTGTATCTCCACACCGTGGCCGAGGCCGGCATTCCCCTGCTGCGCGCCGTCGCCACCGACGGCCACCGCCTGGCGCTGGCCGAGACCCCGGCTCCTGAGGGCGCTGCCGGCGGACCCGGCGTGATCGTGCCCCGAAAGACCATCGATCAGGTCCGCCGCCTGCTCGACGACGGCACTGGCCCGGTCGAGATCCAGGTCAGCCCGCAGAAGATCCGTTTCGAGTTCGGCCACGCCTCCCTGACCTCCAAGGTCATCGACGGGGCCTTCCCCGACTATATGCGCGTCATTCCCAAGGGGAATGACAAACAGGCCGATATCGACAACTCGGTCTTCGCCTCCGCCGTCGACCGCGTCGCCACCATCTCGGCCGAGAAGAGCCGCTCGGTGAAGCTCGCCTTCGAGCTGGACCGCGTCACTCTCACGGTTCGCAATATGGAGGCGGGACAGGGTGTCGAGGAGGTCGAGATCGGCTATTCCGAAGCGCCCTTCGAGATCGGCTTCAACGCCCGCTACCTGCTGGACGTCGCCGGCCAGATCACCGGCGAGAACGCCACCTTCCTGTTCGCCGACCCCGCCAGCCCGACCCTGGTCCTCGATCCGGGCGACCCGGGCGTACAGTATGTGCTGATGCCGCTGCGGGTGTAGGAGTTGGTACGTGTTTCACGGGATCCAGCGCACGACATTTGGCGCTGCGATCAAGTCCGATACGCGCAAGACCATCAAGGCAATCCAAAGATTACCTGCTGAATTGCAGCGCCGCGTGGCTTCAGACGTCTATCTCAACATTCGACAAAGCAATCATGAGATCGGTCAGGCGCGACCGGGGGAAGACCTGAGTGAGGCTGTGACTACACAGATTGCGAAAGCTCGTAAGCTACGGAAGCGAGCCTTGGTTGCGGGTGCAGGCCACCACTCTGACCCTGCTTGGGCCGCCGCAACCCTATTTGAAAGCTGGGCCTTTGCTATGTCTGGACGCCTCAATGAAACGGTCAGTTCCGAAATCATAGAGATGATCATTAAGTCATTCATTGCGCGGACGCTTAGTCACGCTGAAATGCTGGAGCTTGATAAACGTATCAGCCAGCCCGAAAACCCCGCTCATCCCGGCGGAAGCCGGGACCCAGTGCTTTTGTGAGGCACACAACCCGGGATTGACGCCAGCCCCTCCCCTCCGCCAGCGTTCGCCCAGAGGACTGGGTCCCGGCTTCCGCCGGGATGAGCGGGAGGAGATGTGGCCTTCTTCACCTACATCGTCACCAGTCGGCGCAACGGAACGCTATACACCGGCTCGACAGAGGACGTTTATACGCGGGCAGCCCAGCACAGAAACAAGGTGATCCAGGGCTTCACCGCCAAGCACGGCGTTGGAAGACTTGTCTGGTTCGAAGCCCACGAACGCAGAGACGAAGCCTTCAAGCGTGAGCGGCGGATCAAGGAGTGGAAGCGCGTCTGGACGCTGGAGTTGATCGAGAAGACCAATCCTGGATGGGACGATCTGCTGGACGAAATGCTTCGAGCCAATGAAGCGTTGATCAAGAACTGGGTCCCGGCTTCCGCCGGGATGAGCGGAGAAGATGAGACGCTGCAAGACGCCCGATCACCCGCTACACCTGTCCGCAACTTGATCCGTTCGCTCACCCTGACCGACTTCCGCTCCTACGCCACTGCCCGGCTTGACGTCGGCCCGGGGCCGGTGGTGCTGCATGGGCCGAACGGGGCGGGCAAGACCAATGTGCTGGAAGCGCTGAGCCTTTTCACCCCCGGCAAGGGGCTGCGCGGCGCGACGGCGCAGGAGATGGGCCGGCGCGAGCCCGGCGAGGCCGGCGGCCGGGCCTGGGCCGTGGCCCTGACGCTGGACGACGCCGATGGTGAACCGGTCCGGCTGGGCACCGGAGTCCAGGTCGCCGGGGCCGGGCGGCGGATGGTGCGGATCGAGGGCGAGACGACCCAGCCCGGTCGGCTGCTGGACCACCTGCGCCCGGTCTGGGCCACGCCCGAGCATGACCGGCTGTTCTCCGACGCCCGGGCCGAACGGCTGAAGTTCTTCGACCGGCTGGTCTTCGCCGCCGACCCCGGCCATGCGGCGGCGGTGGCGGGCTACGAAAAGGCGCTGCGCGAGCGCCTTCGCCTCCTGGTCGACGGGGCCGAAGGACGGGAAGCCGATCCCCTCTGGCTGAACGCGCTCGAGGTCCGGCTGGCCGAGACGGGTGCCCGCGCGGCCCGGGCCCGGGCGCAGGCCCTGACCGTGCTTCAGGCCGCGATCGATTCCCGCTCCGAACGCCCCTTCCCCCAGGCCGACCTGGCCCTTGTCGGAGAGACCGAAATCCTCGCCAGCGAGGGGGCCGAGGAGGCGACGCTGGCGACCGCCATCCGCGAAGGCATGGCCCGCGCCCGCGGCCGGGACGCCGCGGCGGGCCGGTCCCTGTTCGGCCCGCACCGCGCCGACCTGACCGCACTCCACCGCGCCAAGAACAGACCCGCTGCGGAGGGCTCCTCCGGGGAGCAGAAGGCCTTGGCGCTGAACCTGATCCTGGCCCAGGTCGGGCGGCTGGCGACCGGCGGTGCCGCCCCCGTCCTGCTGCTGGACGAAGCCCCCGCCCACCTCGACGCCGACCGCCGCGCGGCCCTGTTCGACGAGATCACAGCCCTGGGCCTGCAGGCCTTCATGACCGGCACGGAGGCCGGGCTGTTCGCCCCCCTGCAGGGCCGCGCCGCCTTCGTCCGCGTCGAGGGCGGCGAGCTGATCCCCGGACAGATCGGCGCGCTGTGAATACGCCGCGCGGCAAGGCCTGGATGGCCCCCGAAGCCTCGCTTTCGGCGCGCAAATTCCTATATAAACGACGCATTCGGACGACGGGATTCGCTCGCCCGGATGAACAGCCCCTTCGGCGGGTCCGGCAGCGCGCGGCGCGGCCTAAAAACCCCGCCCTTCCGGACGAATGAATGACCGACGAACCCCTGAACGACGCAGACGCCGGCCGCACCGCGGACACCGCCGAAGAGGCCGCCTACGGCGCCGATTCCATCAAGGTGCTGAAGGGGCTGGACGCGGTCAGGAAACGCCCCGGCATGTACATCGGCGACACCGACGACGGCTCGGGCCTGCACCACATGGTCTATGAGGTGGTCGACAACGCCATCGACGAGGCCCTGGCCGGTCACGCCGATCTGGTCGAGGTCATCCTGAACGCCGACGGTTCGGTCACCGTCACCGACAACGGCCGCGGCATCCCCGTCGACATCCACGAGGGCGAGGGCGTCTCGGCCGCCGAGGTCATCATGACCCAGCTGCACGCGGGCGGAAAGTTCGACCAGAATTCCTACAAGGTCTCCGGTGGCCTGCACGGCGTGGGCGTGTCGGTGGTCAACGCCCTTTCGGACTGGCTCAAGCTGGTCATTTTCCGCAACGGCAAGCGCCACGAGATGCGCTTCGAGCGCGGCGACACGGTCGAGAGCCTGCGGGTCACCGGCGACGCCCCGATGCGCGAGAACGGCAACGTCCTGTCGGGCACCCAGGTGACCTTCTATCCGTCGGTCACGACCTTCAGCCATATCGACTTCGACCTGAAGACGCTGGAGCACCGGCTGCGCGAGCTCGCCTTCCTGAACTCGGGCGTGTTCATCAAGCTGCAGGACCATCGCGGCGTCGAGCCGTTCGAGGAGATCCTGCATTACGAAGGCGGTGTCGAGGCCTTCGTGCGCCACCTGGACAAGTCCAAGTCGCCGATCCTCAAGGACGTCATCGTCATCCGGGGCAAGAAGGAGAACATCGAGATCGATCTCGCCCTGTGGTGGAACGACTCCTACCACGAGACCATGCTGTGCTTCACCAACAACATCCCCCAGCGGGATGGAGGCACCCACCTGTCGGCCTTCCGCGCCAGCCTGACCCGCGTCATGGGCGCCTACATGGAAAGCTCGGGCGCACTGAAAAAGGAAAAGGTCGCCCCGACCGGCGAGGATGCCCGCGAGGGCCTGACCTGCGTCCTGTCGGTGAAGGTGCCGGACCCGAAGTTTTCGTCCCAGACCAAGGACAAGCTGGTGTCGTCGGAGGTCCGCCCGGCGGTCGAGGGGCTGTGTTCCGAAGGCCTGTCCCAGTGGTTCGAGGAACACCCGGTCGAGGCCAAACAGGTCGTCGCCAAGATCATCGAGGCCGCCTCGGCGCGTGAGGCTGCGAGGAAGGCCCGCGACCTGACGCGGAGGAAGTCCGCCATGGACATCAGCTCCCTGCCCGGCAAGCTGGCCGACTGTCAGGAGCGCGATCCCGCCAAGTCCGAACTGTTCATCGTCGAGGGTGATTCCGCCGGCGGCTCGGCCAAGCAGGCGAGGAACCGCGAGAACCAGGCGGTGCTTCCCCTGCGCGGCAAGATCCTGAACGTCGAGCGCGCCCGGTTCGACCGCATGCTGTCGTCCGAGCTGATCGGCACGCTCATTCTGGCGCTCGGCACCGGTATCGGGCGCGATGACTTCAACGCCGACAAGCTGCGCTATCACAAGATCATCCTGATGGCCGACGCCGACGTCGACGGGGCGCACATCCGGACGCTGCTCTTGACCTTCTTCTATCGCCAGATGCCCGAGCTGATCGAGCGCGGCCACGTCTTCATCGCCCAGCCGCCGCTCTACAAGGTCTCCAAGGGCAAGCAGTCACGCTACCTCAAGGACCAGTCGGAGATGGATTCCTACCTCATCGAGGAAGGCTCCACCGAGGCCCAGCTGGACTTCGAGTCGGGCGAGCGCCGCATCGGCCAGGACCTGATGGCCCTGGTGCGCGAGGCCAAGGCCTTCAAGGCCGGGGTCGATCGCCTGTCACAGCGTGCGCCCGCCTTCGCCATCGAGCAGGCGGCCCTCGCAGGCCTGTTCGCCGAGGACGGGGACCCGGCCGCCCGCGCGGCCGCCGCCGCCGACCGTCTGAACCTCTATGCCGAGGAAGGCGACGGAGCCTGGACCGGCCAGCCCGGCCTGCAGGGCGCGGTGGTGTTCGAACGCAGCCGGCGCGCGGTCAAGGAGACGATCGTGCTGGAGGAACAGCTGATCCGATCGCTGGACGCCCGGCGCCTGGCCGAGCGCGCCGCCAACTTCGACCGTCTGTTCGACAGCCCGGCCTCCTATCGGAGGAAGGACAAGTCCGTCCAGGTGCGCGGGCCGCTCGACCTGCTGACCGCCGTGCTCGACGCGGGCAAGAAGGGCCTGTCGATCCAGCGCTACAAGGGTCTGGGCGAGATGAACCCCGACCAGCTGTGGGAGACGACGCTGGACGCCAACGCCCGCACCCTGCTGCAGGTCAAGGTCGACCACGCCGACGACGCCGACGACCTGTTCGCCAAGCTGATGGGCGACGTGGTCGAACCCCGCCGCGAGTTCATCCAGGAGAACGCCCTGGACGCGGCTGTGGACGTCTGAGGCGCGGCGGGTGAACCGGCGTCAGCCGCCGCCGGTTCCCGGCCCGCGGGCAACGGGCTGGTAGTCTCGCACGAAGGCTTCCAGCAGCAACACGCCATAGCCGCTCGCCCCTCCAGGATGGAGGGCGTCAGCACCGCCGTCGTTGACCCCGGCGATGTCGATATGGGCCCAGGGTGTCTCGGGCCGCACGAAGAAGCCGATGAAATGGGCCCCGGTGCCGGCCCCGGCACCGCCGTCCCCGGTATTCTTGATGTCGGCGATCGGCGAACTGGTATCGCGCGCATAGGTCGGGTGCAGCGGCAGGCGCCAGAGCCGCTCCCCGGTGGCCCGCCCGGCCGTTTCCAGCTGGTCGGCGAGGGCGTCATGGCGGCTGAAGAGCCCCGCATAGTCGTCACCCAGCGCCGTCACCACCGAGCCGGTCAGGGTGGCGATGTCGACGATCACCGCAGGATCCATGGTGGCGTCGGCCCAAGCCACGGCGTCGGCCAGAACCAGCCTGCCCTCGGCGTCTGTCGAGATGATCTCGATCGTGCGGTCATTGTAGGCAGTCAGCACATCGGCCGGACGGATGGCCCCGCCGTCCGGCATGTTCTCGGCCAGGGCGGCGATCGCGACAACGTCGACGGGGGCCCCCGAGCGGGCCAGGGCCAGAACGGCCCCGACCACGGAGGCCGCACCGGACATGTCCATCTTCATGTCCCCCATGCCGGCGGACGGCTTGATCGAAATCCCGCCCGAATCGAAGGTGATCCCCTTGCCGGCGAGGACGATGGGACCGCTCTCCGGGGCCCCGGATCCGCGATAGCGGACCGCCAGCATGCGCGGGGGCCGTTCGGACCCCCGACCCACGCCGAGGATGGCCCCCATGCCGAGCCGCTCCATGTCGCGTTCATCCAGGACGGTGATCTCGACACCCCGGATCCCCTCGAAGGCGCTGCGGGTCCGGTCGACGAAGGTCTCGGGATAGATGATGTTGGCGGGCTCATTGGCCAGGTCCCGCGCCAGGTGCATGGCCTCGACGAGAGCCGCACCCCGCCCATAGGCCGCCTCCGCCCCCGCAGCGTCGGTCACGATGGTCACCGCAGTGGTGACGGTGGCCTGGCGCGTCGTATTGTGGAGGTCGGGGCGATAACTGCCGATACCGAAGCCGGTCGCCAAGGCCGTCACCGTCGCCTGTTCGAGGCCCTGTGCGGCCACGGTGACGGCACCCTCGACCGTCGCCAAGGCGCGCCCTGCCGCGGTGCCGGCCGTCCGGGCAGACAGGGTGTCGCTGCCCAGACCCACGACCAGCACCCGGTCATAGGTCTCAAGGCCCTGCACGGTCCGGGTCTCGCGAGGGCCATATCCGAAATCACTCTGCGCGAGCGCGCGCGTCACCATCGCCAGGGAGGCGGGATCGAGCAGACCGGTCTGCCGGGCCAGGTCCTCGGCCGACCCCAGAGGCAGGACCAGGGTCCCTCCCGGCTGGACCGCGGGAACGAAGGTCACGGGACGCGTCGGGGTGGGGGCCCCCTGGGCGAGGACAGGGGTCGCGAGGGCGGCGGCCAGGGCGATCGGGGCGGTGGCGAGCCACAGGGTTCGAGCGAGCGACATGAGGGTCCTTACAGGTGATACATTATCACAGACACTAGCGCTGCGATCCGGGACTTCAACCCGGCTGGCCGCACCGCAGCCGCTCAGGCCCGGTTCAGGGCCGGCCGGCGTCGATCCAGGCGCGGATGGTCTCGAACGGGGCGCGGCTGGGCTCCTTTTCACCGCAGGCCATTTCCTTGACCGACAGGTCAAAGCTGTTGGGCGGCGCCTGGCTCCAGGGCTCGTCGGCGGCGTAGGTGTCGGCCGTCGCGCCGTCCTCGGCGATGTCGGACGAGGTCTCGACCCGCGTCTCGCCCGCGCCGCAGCGGACCCCGAACTGGTCGACGACATGGTGATAGTCACCGGCCTCCAGCCGCTTGGACACCCGCGCAATCCGCACGCTGGCCTCGTCGCCGTTGCGCAGGATGCTGGCCATGTCGACCAGATAGGTCGAGGTCTCGCTCTGGGAGAACATGCGCCATTGGGCGGTCGAGCCCGCCGACAGCATCTCGACCGGTTCCGGGTCCTGGGCCTGCGCGCCCGTTGCCAGCCCCAGCGTCGCCGCAACGACCGCCACGCTCCACGTCCTCATGTCCACGATCCACCTCCCCGGATGACCTGCACCGCAATGTTACAGCGCTGTAACACTCACAAATCAAGCGCCGTTCGCCAACCAAAGGCCGCGATCCTCGTTCACCCCGAGACCATGACCCGCCCGACCCTGCTGATCGCCCTGCTGCTCGTGGTCCTTCCCGCCGTCGCCGCGGCCCAGGGACGGGATCGGGGCTTCGTCTCGGACCGGATCGTGGTCGAGACGCAAGGGTCGGGGCCAGACGTGATCCTGATCCCGGGCCTCGCCTCGACCGGCGACGTCTGGCAGCGCAGGGCCGACCGGCTGGACGACGACCACCGCGTCCACATCGTCTCGATCCGGGGTTTCGGCACGGTGCCGCCGGGGCGCAACGCAGACGGCGCCCTGGTCGCACCGGTGGCGTCCGAGCTGCGCCGCTACATCGCCGAGCGCCGGCTGGAGCGCCCCTCCGTCATCGGTCATTCCATGGGCGGGCTGGTCGCGCTGAAGGCCGCCGCCGATGCGGGACGGGAGCGCCGGAACTCCATCGGCCGGGTCATGGTGGTGGACGCCACGCCCTTCTTCCCGGCCCTGATCTCACCGGGTGCCACGGCCGGCGACGTCGAGCCCATCGCCCGGATCGCCTATCAGGCCCTGCTGCTGCTGGGCGATGCGGCGCTCAGGAACCAGCCGACCCTGATCGGGCGCGAGCTGGGCGGGGCGGCCGACAGCGTGTTCGGCACCCTCGGCTGGCAGGGCGGCGATCGCCAGGTGCTGGCGCAAGGCCTGTATGAGGTCATGACCACCGACCTGCGCCACCGCCTGCCCGACATCACCGCCCCGGTGACCGTCGTCTACGGCTGGAGCCCCGACGACACCAACCCCCGCGCCCGCCTCGACGCCGCCTTCCAGACCGCCTACCGCAGCCTTCGCGCGCCCGCCCGGTTCGAGCGCATCGAGGGCGCCGAGCACATGGTCATGATCGACCAGCCGCAGAGGTTCCTCGCGGCGGTGGGGCGGTTTTTGGGGTAGGGCCCAGCCCCTTAAGAGGGTCGCTTAGCCTTCCGATTCAGAACTCGATTCTTCAGGCTGAGCTATCGCTTCGGTCTCGGCACCTCGCTTGGCGGGTTCGGTCGCTACCTGATTGGTCCGGGCGACTTGCAGCAAAGCTTCGAGAAGTCTTCGCGAGTCTGCGGCAGGGAGATTGCAAAAGGGCTCGCTGGCTGGGCATGGCGCTGGATTTGCAAGTTTCTCAAGCTCCTCTGCTGCGGCGATGAATCCGTAACTGGCGGTGCCCAGGGAGGCCATGAGCATGGCGAGCACTGCCGCCTTCAAAGGCCAGCCCATCGGACCCTTCCGGCCTCGCGGCAAAAGCGCCCGACGCATTCTGTACTCACTGACGTCAGTCTCTTCGTCAGCCTGAATGTAGGCGAGCATGGTAGAAGTCGCTGCAAGCACGAGCCCGCCAATGAAAGCGAACACCGCAGGTTGGAGATCGAGGCGAGCCGGTGAAGCGGAGCCGATCATTGCAGTCACCACGGGAGTAAGCGCCACAAGCGCACCCCCGTTTATGAGGAACGCTCCTCGGATAAGCTCGATCAACAGACGCTCTGCCTTCTGTTGATACAGGAGGTGTCTCTGCTCGAGTATCTGCGGCGGCGTGGGTAGCGGCTTGTCGGTCATGTCTGGATGGTCGCACAGGTTTCGATCTGAGCAGATGCTCAATCTACAACCACCCCGCCATCGCCTCGCCCGCCAGCATCTCGTCGTAGCTCGGCCGGGCGCGCACGACGGCCCAGTGCGCGCCGTCCACCAGCACCTCCGGCACCAGCGGGCGGGTGTTGTATTCGCTGGACATCACCGCGCCGTAGGCCCCGGCCCCGGTGAAGACGACCAGGTCGTCGGCCTGTAGCGGTGGCAGGGCGCGGCCCCGGGCGAAGGTGTCGCCGGTCTCGCAGACCGGGCCGACGATGTCGTAGGCGACAGGCTCCCCCGTCCGCACGATGACCGGCTTCACCTCGTGGAAGGCGTCGTACATGGCCGGGCGGACCAGGTCGTTCATGGCGGCGTCCAGAACGAGGAATCGCCGCCCGTCGGCCCGTTCGGTGATCTGGATCACCCGGCTGACCAGCACCCCGGCATTGGCGGCCAGCAACCGGCCGGGCTCGAACGCGGCCTCGACGTCCAGACCGTCCAGAACCCGCGCCGTCATGGCGGCGTAGTCGGTGGGTGACGCCGTTTGAGCCCCGCCCGAATAGGGCACGCCCAACCCCCCGCCGAGGTCCAGCCGCGTGACCGACAGCCCCTGCCCCCGCAGCGTCCGGGTCATCCCGGCCAGCAGGGTGAAAGCCGCCTCCAGCGGGGTCAGGTCGGTGATCTGGCTGCCGATGTGACAGGCCAGGCCCACCGGCGTCACATGCGGGCTGGCCGAGGCGCGGGCGTAGAGCGCCATGGCCTCATCGGCGGGAACGCCGAACTTGTCGCCCTCACCGCCCGTGGTGATCTTGGCGTGGCCGCCGGCGCCGATCCTGGGGTTTACCCGGATGGCGATCTCGGGCGACGCGGACTTCGCCGCCGCGACGGCGACCAGGCGGTCCAGTTCGGCCGGGCTCTCGATGTTGATCTGGCGCACGCCGGCGTCGATCGCGAAGGCCAGTTCGCGGTCGGTCTTGCCGACGCCCGAGAAGATGATGCGGTCGGCGGGCACCCCGGCCTTCAGCGCGCGGCGAATCTCGCCCTCCGACACCGTGTCGGCACCGCAGCCCTGCCTGGCCAGGGTCGCCAGCACCGACAGGTTGGAGTTGGCCTTGACCGCGAAGGCGATCAGCGCCCCGTCCAGCGCCGCATGGGCGTCCAGGGCCTGACGCAGCACGCGGTAGTGCCGCGTCAGGGTCGCGGTCGAATAGACATAGACCGGGGTGCCGACGGCCTCCCCAATGTCGGACAGACGCACGTCCTCTGCGAACAGGGCTCCGTCGCGATACTCGAAGTGGTCCAAAGCCTACTGAGGCTCGCGGCCGGCGGCAGTGGAGCCGAACGGGTTGGTCGGGCCGCCGTCGACCGGGACCTGGCTGGACGGGCGGTTGACTGTGGCGGGGTCCGGCAGGGCGGCGGCGTTGGCGTCGCGCGGCGCGCGCTCGGTTTCGCGCGGTGCCGGAGCCTCCAGATCGGCCATGCGACCACACGCCGAGACGGCGACGGCGATCAGCACCAGAGTGCCGAGGAGGGGGAGCTTCTTCATGACGGGATCCTTCACGCGAGACGCGCCTTCCACTCGGAGATGCGCGCACGGACCTGTTCCGGCGCGGTGCCTCCGAAACTCTGGCGGCTGGCGCAGGAAGCCTCAGGGCTGAGCACCTTGTAAACCGCCTCCGTGATCGCAGGGTACAACCGTTGCAATTCGGCGAGCGGCAGTTGCATGAGGTCCACGCCCAGGCCTTCCGCCCGCTTCACCGCCGCGCCGGTGACATGGTGCGCCTGACGAAACGGCAGGCCGGCCTCGCGCACCAGCCAGTCCGCCAGATCGGTCGCCGTCGAATAGCCCTGGCCCGCCGTCTCGGCCATGCGGGCTGTGTTCGGCTGCAGAGCCGCGACCATGGCCGTCATGGCGGTCAGGGCCAGATCCAGCGCGTCCATGGCCTCGAACACCGGCGGCTTGTCCTCCTGCATGTCCTTGGAATAGGCCAGCGGCAGGCCCTTCATCACGGTCGACAGGGCGACGAAGGCCCCCAGCACCCGACCGGTCTTGGCCCGCACCAGTTCGGCCGCGTCGGGATTGCGCTTCTGCGGCATGATCGACGAGCCGGTCGTCAGGTCGTCGGGCAGGCTCACGAACCCGAACATCGGCGTCATCCACACCACAATCTCCTCGGCGAACCGCGACAGGTGCCCGGCGCAGATCGAAGCCGCCGCCAGGGTCTCCAGCGCGAAGTCCCGGTCCGACACCGCATCCAGGCTGTTCCGCATCGGCCCGTCGAAGCCCAGGTCGATCGCCGTCGCGTGGCGGTCGATCGGGAAGGGCGAGCCGGCCAGGGCGGCCGCCCCCAGCGGACACTCGTTCATGCGAGCGCGGGCGTCGGCGAACCGACCCGCGTCGCGACCGAACATCTCGACATAGGCCATCAAATGGTGGCCCAGGGTCACGGGCTGGGCGGTCTGCAGATGGGTGAAGCCGGGCATCAGATCGCCTGCGTGCTGTTCGGCGCGGGCCAGCAGAACCGTCTGCAGGGCCTTCAGCTGCTCGCCCGTCCGGTCGCAGGCGTCGCGGACCCACAGGCGGAAGTCGGTGGCGACCTGGTCGTTGCGGCTGCGCGCCGTGTGCAGTCGGCCGGACGCCTCGCCGATCAGCTCTGACAGCCGCGCCTCGACGTTCAGGTGGATGTCTTCGTATTCGTCGCGAAAGGGAAAGGTCCCGGCCTCGATCTCGGCCTGGATTGTATCCAGCCCCGACAGGATCGCGTCCCCGTCATCGGCCCCGACGATCCCCTGCGCGATCAGCATGCGGCAATGGGCCCGCGACCCGCGCAGGTCCTGTGCCCACAGGCGCCGGTCGACGCCGATGGAGACGTTGATGGCCTGCATGATGTCAGCCGGGCGCGACGAAAAGCGGCCACCCCACATGCCTTGACCTTCGGGTGACGGCACGGCCTTAGTCGTGGCCGGGTCTTTGGAGTGGGGCATGAGCGGCTCGAAAATGGGCGTCTGGATCGGCGGGGCGCTGGCGCTGGCCGTCCTCGCCGGGGGAACGGTCGGCACCCTATACGCCATGGGGGCCGGTCCTTTCAAAGCCGCCGCTCCGGGGGAAGCCGAACAGAGCGAACTGGCCCGCTTCGCCGTCGGTCCCCTGGCCGCGCTGGAGGCCCCGGCCGTCCTGGCACAGGCACCCGACTACGTCTTCAAGACCCGCGAGGGGGTCGACACGCGCTTTGCCGATTTCCGTGGCAAGGTCGTGCTGGTGAACCTGTGGGCCATGTGGTGCGCGCCCTGCCGCACCGAGATGCCGACCATTGCCGCCCTGGCATCAGCCTATGAAGGTCGGGATCTGGTGGTGCTGCCGATCAATGTGGATACGGGCGATGACGCCGTGGCCGACGCCCGGTCCTTCATCGACGTCCACAACCCCCTGCCCTTCTATTCCGACACCCGCTTCCAGCTCCCGTTCGAGTTTCCGGGCAAGGGCAAGATGCCCCAGACGATCCTGCTGGACCGTCAGGGGCGCATCCGCGCCGCCCTCTCGGGCGAGGCCGACTGGTCCAGCGCCGAGGCGCGCGCCCTGATCGACGCGGTCATGGCGGAGCCAGTTTAGGGCGCTATCGCTCGCCTCGCGGAGCCTCGCTGCGTGAGCGCGGCCTGGGGCGCTATCGCTCGGCTCGCGGAGCCTCGCTGCCTGAGCGCGGCTTGGGGCGCTAACGCCCGGCTCGCGGAGCCTCGCTGGTTGAGCGCGGCCTACTCCGAGGGAGGCGTCGCACCCGGACGGCCTTCGGCGGCCGCCTCGGCCTGATTTTCCTCCAGCCGGTCTGCCAGATTGCCCGCGCCCTCCTCGACGGCCTGGGCCGCCTTCATGGCCCCGGATTCAAGGACCTCGCCGGCGGCGGCGGCACCCTCCTGAAGCTCCTGACCGGCCTCGGACGCGGCCACTTCGGCGTTGTCGCCCGCCGCATCGGCCCCGGCGGCGGTCTGGTCCTGCTCGCGCTCGGTACAGGCGAGAACGCCCAATGACAGCGCCGCGACGGCGGAGAGGGCGAGGACGGACGGAAGACGGATGCGCATGGAAAACCCCGGTCAGACGATGGAACCTTGGCTGTAAACGCCGGTCACGGGATCGGGTTGCGTGTCCGAGTGCGTGGTGGCTGGGGGCGGGATCGAACCGCCGACCTGTGGGTTATGAATCCACCGCTCTAACCATCTGAGCTACCCAGCCCCATCAGGCGGACCTGGCCGGAGCGTCGCGGGCGGGCAAAGGCAGCCGGGCGCGCGAGAGGCGTGCCTATATCGTCCGCGCCCCGCCGGTTCAAGCGGGGACTTGGCGACGACGTCGGCGCGACAGGCCGCCGCGCTGCTGCCGGGAGGGCAACAGTGGCGCTTCGCCTTCGTTCCGGTCATATGCCGACGTCGCGTCCAACACCGGAGACTTCCATGCGCCCCCTGCTGCTCGCCGCCACGACCTCGCTCCTCGCCCTCGCCGCCGCCTGCGGTGCCAACGGAGAGCCGTCGGCCTCTGCGCCTCAGCAGGCGGGCGCCCCGGTCGAGACCCGCCCGGCCAACGCGCCGGACCAGCAGCCCGCCTTCGCCAGCCAGACCCGCGCGCCCGGCGTGCGCACCGAACAGACCCTGGCCCACACGGTCGTCGCGTCCGGCCTGGTTCAGCCGTGGGGCCTGGCCATGCTGCCGGATGGTCGCTGGCTGGTGACCGAGCTTCAGGGCCGGCTGCGGATCGTCACGGCCGACGGTCAGGTGGGCGAACCGATCGCCGGCCTGCCCGCCGTCGACGCCGTGGGTCAGGGCGGCTTGCTGGACGTCGTCGTCGGCCCGACCTTCGGGCAGGACCGGATGATCTACTGGAGCTATTCCGAACGTCGTGAGGGCGGCAACGCGACCACGGTCGCGCGCGGGGCCCTGTCGGCCGACGGAACGCGGGTTGAGGGCGTCGAGGTCATCTTCCGCGCCGGGCCGGTCTATGACGGCGACAAGCATTTTGGCTCTTCCCTGGCCTTCGATCCGGCCGGGCACCTGTTCATCACCCTGGGCGACCGGTCCGACGCCCCGATGCGGCCCCAGGCGCAAGCCCTGGACAGCCATATGGGCAAGATCATCCGCATCAATGCCGACGGCTCGGTCCCGGCCGACAACCCCTTCGTCGGCCGCGCGGGGGCCCTGCCCGAGATCTGGTCGGTCGGTCACAGGAACGCCCAGGGCGTGGCGATCCAGCCCGGCACCGGCGCGGCCTGGACGGTCGAGCACGGCACGCGAGGCGGCGATGAGGTCAACCGGGTCGAGGGCGGCAAGAACTACGGCTGGCCCGAGGTCACCTACGGCATCGAGTATCGCGGCGTCCCGATCAACGGCGGCATCACCGCCCGCGAAGGCACCGAACAGCCCGTCTACTACTGGGATCCCAGCATCGCCCCGGGTGGCCAGACCTTTTACGACGGAGCGATGTTCCCGGAGTGGCAGGGCAACCTGCTGGTCGCCGCGCTCAGGGACAAACATATCGCGCGCCTCGTGATCGAGGACGGTCGCGTGGTCGGCGAAGAGCGTCTGCTGACCGATCTGGGCGAGCGCATCCGGGACATTGCCGTCGCCCGCGACGGGGCCGTCTGGGTGATCACCGACGAGGACAACGGCAAGCTGGTGCGTCTGGCGGCGGAGTAGGCCAGGCCGTGGCCGGGAGGGCTATGCGCCCTTCCGGTCCCGCTTGAACGGCACGAAGTTCGAAGGATGACTGGCGACGCGCTCGTGCGTACGCGACGGCCTCGGGCTGACCAGCATCCCGCCCCACAGGGCAAAGGACATCATGGCGTGCTGGAGATTCTTGTCCTTGTCGTTCATTCTGGCGTCTCCTTTTGCTGAACGGTCAAAGGAGACGCGTCGTGCGTCGGGGGATTTCACCCTCTCGTCGTTTCGCGTCAGATTGAACCATGCCCCAATGAACGCCGCGGATCAAGTTTTTGCTCCGCAATCGGATTAGTTTTCGCACACATGTCGTCTTCTGGACACGCCGCGCCCAAGGCCATCGCGACCCCCTGCATCAAGGTCTGCGTGGTCGACGGGGCCTCCAGCCTGTGTCTGGGCTGCTATCGAACCCTGTCAGAGATCGGCGGCTGGAGCGCGCTGGATGACGGCGAGCGAGCGGCGATCATGGCCGACCTGCCGACACGACGGGACCGGATCGACCCCGCGCTCCGGGGCGACTGACCGCCGCCGGGCCGTCAACCTTTCGTCAGCCACGTCGGTTCACCGCATCCCAACCGCGTCCTGTCATACAGACGACAGGCCGCAGAAGCGGCCCGGCCGCGTGGATGGGTTCCTGGTGCGTTTCGACCTTCAGTCCGCTGTCGTCATGGGTACAGCGACGCTGTCTTCGCTGATCGTGGCCTGGTGGTTCACCCATCGTGAGCCACGCGTGGCCGAGGCCGCCGTGCCGACGCCCGCCCATGCCGCCTCCCTGAACGGACCCGCCTCCGGCCAGGCCGCCCAGATCGCCCGCTCACCCGACGGCCACTATTGGGCCCAGGCCGACATCGAGGGTCGCGCCGTCCGCATGCTGGTCGACACCGGGGCCAGTGTCGTCGCCCTGACCCGCGAGGATGCCCTGCGTCTGGGCCTGCGGCTCACGCCCGCCGACTTCACCCAGACGGTGGAGACCGCATCCGGCCCCGTCATGGCCGCGGGCATCGAACTGGATCACGTCGCCGTCGCCGGTGCCCGCGTCGACAAGGTCCGCGCCCTGGTGGTCGAACAGGGCCTGCCCCACTCCCTGCTGGGCATGAGCTACCTCGGCCGCCTCTCCGCCTTCGAGGCCCGGCCGGCCGGCCTGACCCTGCGGCCATAGGCTCAGGGATCTAGAGCGCCTTCACGACCACCGACACCGCCGTCGCCAGCAGATAAAGCGCGAACGTCCGTCTCAGCATCTTGCGGTCCAGCCGGTGCGCCAGCCGGGCTCCGAACGGCGCGACCAGGGTGGTCAGCAGACCCATGGCCACGGCGGCGGGCAGATTGACGTAGCCCAGGCTCAGCGGCGGCCGCCCGCCCGCGTCCCACCCCGACACCACGAACCCGAGGGTCGCGGCGATGCCGATGGCGACGCCAAAGCCGGACGCGGTTGCCACCGCCTGATGGATCGGCCGCCCGCACATCGTCATCAGCATGCCGCCGAAACTGCCACCGCCGACCCCCATCATGGCTGACAGCCCGCCGATCAGGGTCCCGATCCCACGGCGCCCCCAACCGTCGGGCAGGTCCTTCGCCAGGGTCGCCGTGTCGGGCAGCAGGCCCATCTGCGCCGCCACGACAATCAGGCAGACGCCATAGACGACCGCCAGCCCCTCCATGGAGGTCACGCCCGCGACCGCCGCCCCGATCAGGGCCCCCACCGCGACCCACGGCGTCCACCGCGCAAGCACCCGCTCGTCCACCGCGCCGTGCGCGCGGTGGGCCCCCAGCGAGCGCCAGGAGGTGGCCACGATCGTCAGCAGTGAGGTCCCGATGGCGACATGCAGGTTCGCCTCGCCACCCAGCCCCAGCACGGAAAACGCATAGAACAGCGCCGGCACGAGCACCGTCCCGCCGCCCACCCCGAACAGCCCCGCGATCAGCCCGCCGGTCAGGCCCGCGGCCAGCACGGCCGCGCCCAGCAGGATCAGCTGGGAAGGATCCAGACCATTCAACCGCTCAGGCCGCCTCGACCAGCCGCTCGCGGCGCGCCTCGGCCTCGCGCACGGCGTCCAGGGCGCGGTCCAGCACCTCCAGCCCCGCGCCCGGCCGGACTGCCTCGACCGTCAGGATGCGCCGGAACGCCCGCGCGCCCGGGCGCCCGTGCATCAGCCCCAGCATGTGCCGCGTCATCGCCGTCAACGACACGCCCTCCTCGAGCCGCGCCGCAAGATAGGGCCGATAACGGTCCACCGCCTCAAAGGCGTCCACATCAGCCGTGTCCGCGCCGAACAGCCGCCGGTCCGCCTGCCCCAGCAGGGCGGGCTCATGATAGGCGGCACGGCCCATCATGACGCCGTCCAGCGCCACGCCGTCAGCCTCAGCCAGATGGGTCTCCGCCTCGTCCAGAGAGGCGATTCCGCCATTGATCGAGATCGACAGATACGGCCGGTCCCGTTTCAGCCGCCGGACCAGCCCATAGTCCAGCGGCGGCACGTCGCGGTTCTCCCTGGGCGACAGACCCTTCAGCCAGGCCTTCCTCGCATGGACGATGAAGACCGAGACGCCGACGGCCGCGCAGGCATCGACCGTGGCGAACAGGCTGACCTCCGGGTCCTGGTCGTCCACCCCGATCCGGCATTTGACCGTGGCGGGCACGTCGACCGCCTCCATGATGGCCGCCATACACTCGGCGACCAGCTCCGGCTCGCGCATCAGACAGGCGCCGAAGCGTCCCGACTGGACCCGGTCAGACGGGCAGCCGACGTTCAGGTTGATCTCGTCATAGCCGTAGCCCGCCCCGATCCGCGCCGCCTGCGCCAGTTGCTCCGGGTCCGACCCGCCCAGCTGCAGCGCCACCGGGTGCTCGACCGCATCGAAGGCCAGAAGGCGCTCCGGATCGCCGTGGATCACCGCGGGGGCCGTGACCATTTCGGTGTAGAGCAGGGTACGGGTCGTCAGCGCCCGATGGAAGGCGCGGCAGTGCCGGTCCGTCCAGTCCATCATCGGGGCGACAGACAGTCGGCGGGCAGCGGCAAGGCGGTCGGACGATCGCGTCATCGTTGCCCCTTAGGACAATCGGAGCCGGAAATCACCGGCGGTCGTTCCGTGGGGTCCGGGCTTTCCTCGTCGCCCGCCGGGCGTGACGCCCGGCGCGGGCCCGGCTAAACCCCCCGCGACGGGAGACGACACATGACGCAGGACACAGCCGCCTATCTGACGGGCTTCGGCAACCACTTCGCGACGGAGGCCGTGGCCGGCGCCCTGCCGATTGGCCGCAACTCGCCGCAGAAAACACCGATGGGCCTGTATGCCGAGCAGCTTTCCGGCACCGCCTTCACCGCGCCCCGCAGCGAGAACCGCCGCAGCTGGCTGTACCGCCTGCGTCCCTCAGCCCAGCACCCGGCCTACAAGCCCTTCGATCAGGGCCACCTTCGCTCGGGCCCCTTCACCGACGCGCCGCCCAGTCCCAACCGTATGCGTTGGGACCCCCTGCCCCTGCCCGAGGCTCCGACCGACTGGATCGAGGGTCTGGTCACCTACGGCGGTAACGGCGATGCGGACACCCAGGGCGGAGCCGGCATCCATCTGTACGCCGCCAACCGCTCGATGACCGATCGGGTCTTCTACTGCGCCGACGGCGAACTTCTGATCGTGCCCCAACTGGGCCGCCAGGTGTTCGTCACCGAGTTCGGACGCATCGAGGCCGAGGCCGGTCATGTCGTCGTCATTCCCCGCGGCGTGCGGTTCCGTGTGGAGTGTGACGGACCGATCCGGGGCTATGTCTGCGAGAACTACGGCGCGCCCTTCCGCCTGCCGGACCTGGGGCCGATCGGGTCTAACGGCCTGGCCAACCCGAGGGATTTCGAAACACCCGTCGCGGCCTTCGAGGACGTGGACCGACCCACCGAGTGCGTCCAGAAGTTCGGCGGCCGCCTGTGGACCACGACCTTCGCCCACAGCCCGCTGGACGTCGTGGCCTGGCACGGGAACAATGCGCCCTGTCGCTATGATACGGCCCGCTTCAACACCATCGGCACGGTCAGCTACGACCATCCGGACCCGTCGATCTTCACCGTCCTGACCAGCCCGTCAGACACGCCCGGCACGGCCAACGTCGACTTCGTGATCTTCCCGCCGCGCTGGATGGTGGCCGAGGACACCTTCCGCCCGCCGTGGTTCCACCGGAACGTCATGAGCGAGTTCATGGGGCTGGTCACCGGTGCCTATGACGCCAAGGAAGGCGGCTTCGCCCCCGGCGGCGCGTCGCTGCACAACTGCATGAGCGGCCACGGCCCGGATCAGGCGTCCTATGACAAGGCGGTGGCGGCCGAGCTGAAGCCGCACAAGCTGGACAACACCCTGGCCTTCATGTTCGAGACGCGCTGGCCGATCCGCACCACGCAATGGGCGCAAGCCAGCCCGACGATGCAGCTGGACTACGACGACGTCTGGACCGGCTTCGCCAGCGGCGACGTATCGCTCAAAGGATAGACCATGCGCCTCCTGATCGCCGCCCTCGCCCTGATCGCCTCGGCCTGTTCGCCGATGACGGCCCCCGATGCCACCGCGCCGACCCAGAGCCCGGCCGAGGCCTGCGCGGCGCGTGGCGGCCAGCTTATGCGGGTCGGGCGGCTCCAGATCGAACGCTGCGTCGTGCCCTTCTCTGACGCCGGCAAGCTATGCCGCGACGGGGATGACTGCCTCGGCGATTGTCGCGCCCGGGAAGCGGGTCCGAACGAAGGCAACATCACCGGCGTCTGCGCCCCCAACGACCTGCCGTTCGGCTGCAATACGCCGATCGAGAACGGCCGCGCCCAGCCGACACTGTGCGTCGATTGAGCCGCTCGCGTCCGCATGCGCCCCACTGATAGTGCTGTCACATGACGCCGCCTGAACTCGCGGGCTTGCTCGGCCTCAACCTCGTTCTGATCACCCTCGTCATGACCGCGCTGTGCCGGCTGGCGGTGCGCTGGGGCGACGTCAGCTTCATCGACGGTGTCTGGCCTCTGGGGATGCTGTTCCTCGCCCTGATCACATTTCCCCGGACTGACGGCGATCCGGTCAGGAAGGGATTGATCCTTTGGCTGGTGGCGATCTGGGCGATCCGGCTGGGCTGGCATCTGCTGAAGCGCTGGCGCGAACACGGGGCGGACCGGCGCTATACCGCCATCCTTGAGGATCAGGCGAAGAAGGGCTGGAGCTTCCGCAGGACGGCCTTCCTGTTCGTCTTCCTGCCACAGGGCGGGCTGGCCTGGCTGAACAGCCTCCCGGCACAGCTGGGTCAGGTGGCCTATACCCCTCCGATCGGCTGGATCGGATGGACGGGGGCCGTCATCGTGGTGATCGGCATCGCCTTCGAGAGCATCGGCGACAGCCAGCTGGCCGCCTTCCGGAAGGACCCTGCCAACGTCGGCAAGGTGATGGACACCGGCCTGTGGCGCTATACCCGCCACCCCAACTACTTCGGCGACGCCTGCGTCTGGTGGGGGCTGTGGCTGATTGCGGCCGAGACGGGCTGGATCGGCATCGCCTCGATCGTCGGCCCGATCTTCCTGACCTTCACCCTGACCAAATGGTCCGGCATCGGCATCACCGAGAAGGCGATCCGCTCCTCGCGGCCGGGATATGAGGACTACATCCGCCGGACCAGCGCCTTCATCCCCTGGCCACCCAGGAAGGGCTGAGGGTCAGCGGCGGTAAGTTAACTCGCACCCGGCAGCGGCGGCCGCCTCCAGCGCGCCCGGCTTCTCGATGCGGACGGTGACGCCCAGCACGCGGGCGTCGAGCAGACAGTCCAGCGCCAGCCTCTCGGCGAAGGTCTCGACAAGGCCGACATGGCCGTCTGCGACGATTTTCCGGCAGGCCGTGGCCACGCTCTCGTAGTTGACCGTGTCGGCGAGGCCGTGAACGTCCGCCCGGCCCAGATCCAGGGTCACGTCGATCACCAGCGTCTGCAGCCGACCATGCTCATGATCATGGACGCCGATCCCCGCCTGCACCTGAAGACCGCGCACGAAGACGGTCAGACCCTCGCGGCGGGCGAGGGGCATGGACGCGGGAACGGCGGCGGGAAAGGACACGTGCGTCAGGACTCCGGCGGGATGTCGGGCGTCTGCCACGCCAGATGCTGGCCCCCGTCGACGGCGATCATCTGTCCGGTCACCGCGCGAGCGTCAATCAGATACAGGACCGCAGCCGCGATATCCTCAGGGCCGGCCCCGTGACCCAGCGGGACGTTTGCGGCTTCGGCGGCAAAGTCGGCCTCTGACTGGTGGATGGATTTCAGGGTCGGGCCAGGACCGACACCGTTGACACGAATGCGCGGGGCGAGGGCCTGGGCCATCGTCCGCGTCGCCCACCACAGGCCGTTCCGCGACAGGGCGTAGGAGACAAAACGCGGGTCGGGTTTGAGAACGCGCTGGTCCAGCAGGTTGACGACGGCCGAGCCCTCCGGGGCCTGGGCGGCGAAGGCCTCCATCAAAACAAGGGGCGCGCGGAGGTTGGTCTCCATGTGCCGGTCCCAGGTGGTGCGACCCAGTGAACCGACCCGATCGTCCTCGAACACCGAGGCATTGTTGACCAGCACCGACAGGGGACCAAGCGCGGCGGTCGCGGCGGGGACCAGGTCTGCTACACGGGCCTCGTCAGTCAGATCGGCACTGACGACGGTGGCCCGGCGACCGAGGGCGCGAACCTCGGCGGCGACGGCCTCGGCGGCTTCCGGCGATGAGCGGTGATGGATGGCCACGTCATGGCCGCGCCCAGCCAGCGCCAGGACGATCGCCCGGCCGATCCGGCGCGATCCGCCCGTGACGAGCGCCGCACCGCGAAGGGTGTCAGTCAATCCGGCCGAACTCGATCGCGTTGATGAGAGCGAGGACGACGACGAAACCGATGATGATGCCGAGGGCCAGCATGAGGTGCTCCTGTTCGCGGGACGGCATAGAGCGACCGGCCCCCTGCATCAAGCGTTCCAAAGACCTTCACGCTCCGTCATTCGCTGTCGCGAGGGCCCGGCTCGCGACCTTTGTCGCCCCGGAAACACCGGTCCCGGCAGCCTTTCGTTCGGAATAGCGATCCACCAGCCCTGCGGCGTGGGGCCGCGTCAGCACCGTGAACCGAACCAGTTCCTCCATCACGTCCACGATGCGGTCGTAGTAGTCCGAGGGCCTCATGCGACCCGCATCGTCGAACTCCTGCCAGGCCTTTGCGACGCTGGACTGGTTCGGAATGGTGATCATCCGCATCCAGCGGCCCAGAGGCCGCAGGGTGTTCACCGCGTTGAAGCTCTGCGATCCACCGGACACCTGCATCACAGCAAGTGTGCGTCCCTGCGTCGGGCGCACGCCGCCCATGCTGAGGGGCAGGTGATCGATCTGCAGCTTCATCAGACCGGAGACCTGGCCGTGGCGCTCGGGGCTGGACCAGACCATGCCTTCCGACCACAGGGCATGCGCGCGCAGTTCCCCGACCGCCGGATGGTCTTCGTCACCGGGTGCGCCGGGCAGAGGAAGGTCCGAGGGATCGAAGATCCGGGTTTCGCAACCCATAAGGCGCAGCAGCCGCGCGGCCTCCTCCACGCAAAGACGCGAATAGGACCGCTCCCGCAGGGAACCATAGAGCAGCAGGATGCGGGGCGGGTGATCGAGCGGCCCAAGGCCCGCAGCCGGCGAGGACGACAGACAGGCCGGATCCAGCGCGGGCAGATAGTCCGGATCGGACAGCTCACGCAGGCGGTCCATCAGGAGGCATCCCGGGATGGCGCAGTCGCCGGAAAGAACCGCCGCCCCAGCCACAGGGCGACCGAGACCAGCAGGATCAGCACCGGCACCTCCACCAGCGGACCGATCACCGCAGCAAAGGCGACCGGGCTGGCCAGGCCGAAGGCGGCGATGGCGACGGCGATGGCCAGCTCGAAATTGTTCGAGGCGGCGGTGAAGGCCAGGGCCGTGGTGCGGGGGTAGTCCGCCTCGATCAGCCGGCCCATCAGGAAGCTGACCACGAACATGACGAGGAAATAGATCGTCAGCGGGATGGCGATGCGCAGGGCGTCCAGCGGCAGGGCGACGACGTCGCCGCCCTTCAGGCTGAACATGGCCACGATGGTGAACAGCAGCGCGATCAGGGTGACCGGCCCGATGCGCGGCAGAAAGCGCGTCTCGTACCAGTCGGCCCCCTTCCGCGCGATCAGCGTGCGGCGGGTCAGGAAGCCGGCGAGAAACGGCGCACCCAGATAGACCAGCACGGCCCCGGCGATGGTCCAGACACTGATGTCAACGACGCTGCCCTCAAGCCCCAGCAGCGGCGGCAGAAAGGCGAGAAAGAACCAGGCGTAGGCGCTGAAGAACAGGATCTGGAAGATCGAGTTGAAGGCGACCAGCCCGGCCACATACTGGTTGTCGCCGCGCGCCAGCTGGTTCCAGACCAGCACCATGGCGATGCACCGCGCCAGACCGATCAGGATGACGCCGGTCATGTACTCCGGCTGGTCGCGCAGAAAGATCACCGCCAGCACGAACATCAGGACGGGGCCCAGCACCCAGTTCTGGAACAGCGACAGGGCCAGCACCCGCCTGTCGGCAAAGACCCTCGGCAGTTCCTCGTACTTCACCCTCGCCAGAGGCGGGTACATCATCAGGATCAGGCCGATGGCGATAGGGATGTTGGTCGATCCGACCGAAAGGCTGTCGAGCCAGACAGGCAGGCCGGGGACCACCGTCCCGAGCAGCACGCCGAAGGCCATGGCCGCAAAGATCCAGAGCGTCAGCCAGCGATCTAGGAAGGACAGCCGCCGCGGCGGTGCGGTGCCGGTGACGGGGGTATCGACCATCAGCGGACCCGACGTCCGTGCTCGTCGATGACGACCTCGCCGTCTTCCTTGGTGAACGGCTGGAGTCCGTCCTCAGGCAAGAGGTCCAGAACGGCCTCTGACGGCCGACACAACTTTACGCCACGCGGCGTCACCACGAGGGGCCGGTTGAGCAGGACAGGATGCGCCTCGATGGCGTCCAGCAGCTGCTCGTCCGTCAGGCCGGCATCGTCCAGCCCGAGGTCTGCGAAGGGCGTGCCCTTTTCTCTCAGCAGGGCACGCAGGGGCTCGCCGGTGCGGGTGGCCATCTGGGCGATCAGGGCGCGGCCGGGCGGGGTCTTCAGATACTCGACGACATGAGGCTCGATCCCGACGTGGCGGATCAGGGCCAGGGTGTTGCGCGACGTTCCGCAGGCGGGGTTGTGATAGATGATGACGTCCATGAAGCCTCAGGCGCGGCAGACGGCCAGATCGACCAGCAGAGGATCGCACAGCTCCGCCCGACCCGCGCAGCAGTCCTCGAGCAGGAACAGGATAAGGCCGCGCAGCCGCTCCAGCGACACCCGGTAGACGATGGATCGGCTGGAGCGCTCGGATTGCACAAGGCCGGCGCGGGACAGGACATTCAGATGGGACGACAGGGTGTTGGCCGGCACGGCCAGCCGATCCGCCAGGACCCCGGCCGCAATGCCTCCAGGCGCGACCCGGACCAGGCAGCGCACGGCCTCAAGCCGGGTCGGTTGGGCCAGGGCAGCGAGCGCGAGCAAGGCGTCTTTGGATTCCATACTTCCAGCTTAATCGAATTGTGGACATCATCAAGTTGGGAAGAGGCATGAAGTCTGGCAGCCTGCGCCGATGAACTGGCGCGTCCGAATCGAGCCCCTGACCCGCCCGCTGTTTTTCGCTGTTTCGCGCGCCAGCCGGGGCATGACGCTGGGCGTGCGCTCCGTGGCCGTCGACGGCAGAGGCTGTGTCATGCTGGTCCGCCACACCTATCTGGAGGGGTGGTGGCTGCCCGGCGGCGGGGTCGACAGGGGCGAGACCACCGGCGAGGCCGCTGCACGGGAGCTGTTCGAGGAGACCGGTCTGAAGGCGACGGTCCCGGGGCGGCTGATCTCGGTACACTCCAACCACCGCTTCTTTCCGGGCGATCATGTGCTGGTTTATCGCTTTGACGCGTTCGAGGTCGGCGAACTGACCCATCGGGGCGAGATCGCCGAGATCGGCTGGTTCCGCCCCGACGCCCTGCCGGCCGACGCCCACCGGTCCACCCGCGCGCGGCTGGTGGAAATCTTCGGTGGCGCGCCGGTCGATCCGCTCTGGTAGGGACATGACATGAATCTCGGACCCTGGATCGCCATGTTCGCCGTCGTTCTGGCCGGGGGCGCGACCGCGCTTCAGGCCCCGACGAACGCCAGGCTGGCCGCCGCCGTCGCCGGACCGGTCAACGCGGCCTTTGTCTCCTTCGCGGTCGGGACCGCGGTGCTGGGGATCGTGGCCATGCTGATGCAGGCGCGGCCCGACATGGCGGCGGTCAAGGGATTGCCGCCGTATGCCTGGATCGGCGGGCTGTACGGCGCGGTCTTCGTCGTGGCGGCGGCCTGGGCCGTGCCCCGGCTGGGGGTGGCGACGACCATCACCCTGATGGTCGCGGGTCAGCTGTTGATCAGCCTGGTGCTGGATCACTTCGGTGCGCTGGGCGTGCCGCGCGCGCCGATCAGCCTGACGCGGCTGGCGGGGGTCGCCCTGGTGATCGGTGGCGTGGTTCTAGTGCGGCGCGGCTGAAGCGGGGCCGTAACCCCGGGGCGATCCCGGACGAACGGGGGGAGACCCCAACGCCGAGCGCCCGTCATGACCTTCGCCTCAGACACCCCGCCAAGTCTCCAACGCCTGGACGCCCGCGCCTTCCTCAGAGCTGCGATCGTTCTGATCTTCCTCTGGTTCGGCTACATGAAGTTCCTGCCGTACGAGGCCGAGGGGGTGAAGGGGATCGCCGAGACCTACTGGCTGTTCGGCTGGATGTATCCGCTGATCGGCGTCCAGGGGGCCTCGAACGTCATCGGCGTTCTGGAGCTCACGGCCGGCCTGCTGATCGCCCTCGGTGGACGGTTTCCGTTCGCCGGGCTGGTCGGGTCGCTCATGGGGGTGGCGACCTTTCTGGTGACGCTCAGCTTCTTCTTCACCGCGCCGGGCATTGTGGCCGAAGGCTATGACTTCCCCGCCCTGGGGTCGACAGGACAGTTCCTCGCCAAGGACATCGGGCTTCTGGCTATCTGCCTGTATCTGCTGTTCGACGCCCAGAACCGGCTGGAGCTGTGACCTGACGGACGCGCGTCGGGGTGCTATCCCCAAGGTCATGTCCGCCCCCCTCCCTGACGCCGGCAAGAACTGGGTCGACCTTGGCGCGCCCGAGGCGTTGAAGCCGTGGCTGAAGCTGGGCCGGTTCGACAGGCCGGTCGGCATCTGGCTGCTGCTCCTTCCGGGCTGGCAGGGGATCGCCCTGGCGCTGGCTGCCCAGGGGCGCATCCCGGGGGCCTATGAAACGTGGCTTTTCCTCGCGTTCGGTATCGGGGCCTGCCTGATGCGGGCCGCGGGCTGCGCGTTCAACGACATCATTGATCGCGACATCGATCGAAGGGTCACGCGGACGGCGGCGCGGCCGGTCGCGTCCGGCCGCATCAGTGTGAAGCATGCGTGGGGCTTCGTCATCGGATGCAGCCTGGTCGCCTTTCTGATCCTGCTGACGCTGGGCGAGACCGCCATTCTGCTCGGCTTCGGGTCGCTCGCTCTGGTCGCCGCCTACCCCTTCATGAAGCGCATCACCTGGTGGCCGCAGGCGTGGCTGGGACTGACCTTCAACTGGGGCGCGCTGATGGGCTATGCGGCCGCGACCGGCGAGGTGACGGTGGCCGCGGTGCTGCTCTACGCCGGCGGCGTGTTCTGGACTCTCGGATACGACACCATCTACGCCCTGCAGGACATCGAGGACGACGCCATGGCGGGGGTGAAGTCCACGGCCCGGCGGCTGGGCTCGGGCGTCCGGGCCGGTGTCGGTGTCTTCCATGCGGCGGCGGTGCTTTGCGCGGGGCTGGCCGGGGTGGCCGCGGGCCTGTGGCCTCTGTTCTTCATCGGGATCGGAGCCTACGCCCTGCATCTGGCGTGGCAGGTCTGGCGGCTCAGGCCGGACGACGGGGCCCTGGCGCTGCGGCTGTTCAAGTCCAACCGCGAGGCAGGATTGATCCTGCTGGCGGCCATCGGCCTGGGTGCGCTAACGCTTGGGGCCTGACCGGAGACCTTCGACCATGACCGCGCGCCGCTCCCTGATCGCCATCTCGCTGCTGGCCTTGACGGCCCTCGCCGCCTGCAACCGCGACCGGGCCGAAGAGGCCGCCCCGGCGACGCCCGCAACTGGTCCCGCCGCCGTCGTGACCCCGGCCGACGCGGCCGCGCCGATGACCTTCGAGTCAAAATCCCCCTATGCCGAGGTCAGCCTGACCCTGCCGGTCGCGCTGCGCAGCCAGCCGGACCTGCACGCCCGCCTCTATGCCGCCAATGTGCGCGACCTGCGCGCCTTCGCCGAAGGGGCCCAGGCCGATCGCACCGAGGCCGGTGGCGACGAGGGCCTGCCGGCCTATGACAAGTCCATCGAGATCACGGCGGGGGCCGAGACCGCCAAGCTGTTCAGCCTGATGCGCACGGCGTCGGAGTTCACCGGCGGGGCCCATCCCAATGCCCAGTTCAGCGCCATCCTGTGGGACAAGGCCCTGAAGCGCGAGATCGCTGCCGCCGACCTGTTCACCAAGCCCGCAGACATGGCAGCCCTCGACGAGGCCCTTTGCGCGGCCATCAATGCCGAGAAGCGTCGCCGGGACCCGGCCGCCCAGATCGTCAGCCTGACGGGCACCGGTGACTGGAAATGCCCGCCCGCCGCCGTAACGCCCTTCGTTCTCGCCGCCGGCACCGAACCGGGCAAGGCGGGCGGCCTGACCTTCCTCGTCGGCCCCTACATCGTCGGGCCCTATGTCGAGGGATCCTACGAGGTCAGCGTCCCCTGGCCGGCGTTCCGGAGCATCCTCGCCCCCGCCTATGCCGGAGAGTTCGCCGGAGGGCTGAAGCTGTGATCCAGCGCGATTGGTGACCCTGCCCTTTTCTTGACTTGGGGTCGGCGCTGCAGAACGGTGCTGTTCTGGTTCCGGAGGTCAGCCCATGACGCGCTTGAGATCGGCCCTTCTCGTTGCACTTGCTCTTGCAGCAGGTTTCGCCATTGACCCTGCCGCGGCGCAGACGATCGCCGCGCCCCCGCCCGGGGATGACCCCCGTCAGCGTCTCGTGACCATCTACGGTCCCGGTCAGCTTGGCACAGCCGCGTCGATGGCGACGAGGCTGGACCGTACCCGTCGCGAGATGAACCGGGGCCGGCCGGACAATACGATGCTCGATCCCTTCCCCACCGATCCCGCCGTGATCATGGATCGTGCGCAGACCGCCCTCAATCGTGCCCGGACCGGATGCCAGGTCGTGGACGCGGCCGTGATGGGTCTCTCGATCGACAACGCGGTCGTCTACGAGGCCGCCTGCGCCGCCGGGCCCGGCTACCTTGTCGTCGCGAGCATTCGACCCGAGGCGGTGGAGTGCGGGGCCCTTGCCGAGGGAACCGACCACAGGGATCGCGATGTCGATGCGAACGTCGTGAGCCGCTGCATGCTGCCGGGCAATCAGCCGACGCTGGAAAGCATATCGGACTATGCGCGGCGGGCCGGCGTCGCCTGTACGATCGACGAGGCCGTTGTGGTGGGCCGCGACAACTCCGGAGCGGTGTTCGAAGTCGGCTGCCGTGACACGTCCGGTTACTGGGTCACCCAGGAGAATGGCGAGTGGCGTCGGATCCCCTGCCTGAAGGTGACCGGCATGGACGGCATCTGCCGCTTCACCACTGTGGCCGAACGCAACGGACGGCTTGCGGCACAGGTCACGGACACGGCCGCTGCCGGCTGCAATGTTGAGGATGCCACCTATGTCGGATCAAGCAACGGCCGCGACTATTTCGAGGCGCGCTGCAGCGACGGGCTGGGTTACATGCTTGAGGTCGGGCGTGATGAACAGGTCAGCAATGCCTGGAACTGCGCCAACGCGTCCCGTATCGCCGGCGGGTGCCGACTGACGTCCGCCCCCGCCGAAGGCTGAACGTTCCGACCCTTACTCCAGAAACGCGTCCACCAGTTCCGCGAACCGCTGCGGCTGGTCGGACATGATGAAGTGGCGGGCCCCGTCGACGCGGATCAGGCGCACGCCGGGCAGGGTTGCGTATTCGCGGGTCCAGAGCGCTTCGGCCAGGGTCGGGGGCGGGCCACCGTCTGCGTCGGTTGCGTACAGCGCCGTGACGGGCGTCGTCATGGCGGCGAGGCCGGGACGCGCGTCAGTGATCACGACGTCGGAGAAGGCCGCGGCCACGGCGCGGCGATCGCTGGCCAGCGACCACGCCACCATCGCCTCGCGGATGGCGGGATCCCGCGCCAGCCCCTGTGCAGCCTGTTCCTGCTGGGCGCGATAGGTCGCCTCGTCGGCCGCGATCATGGCGGCCGCCATCTGGGCGGCGACAGGTCGGGCCGTCTCGGCCGTCACCGTCGGGCCGAACAGGGCCGAATAGAACGGCAGGGCGTCGACGATCATCAGCCGGCCGACCAGCGCGGGCTGGCGCTGTGCCAGCAACAGGCCGGACAGGCCGCCCATCGAATGGCCGATAATGGCGGGACGCTCCAGACCGGCCTCGGTGATGTAACGGGCCAGCTCGGCGACCTCGGGTTCCACGAAGGGGCCGTCCCCGTGGGTCCAGGGTTCGCCCGCAAAGCCCGCCAGTTGGACCAGATGCACCCGGTGGGTCGACGCCAGGCGGTCCGCAAGCGGCCGCCAGACGTCGCGCGAGGAGGCCAGTCCCGGGATCAGGACGACGTCCGCGCCGGAGCCGATCACCTCGACCGACAATCGATCTGACGAAAAGGCGGTGCTCGTCTGTACGGCCGGCTCGGGGCCGAAAGCGGCAGCGGGCACGGCCGCCGCCAGGACGGTGGTGGACAGGATCAGGGCGTGCAGGATCGCACGCCCGGAGCGGACCGGGTTCGACATGGATGGCTCCAGATTTGTCGGGTTATCCTGACGTCCTGTCAGGCATGGGGGTTGGTGAAGATCTGCTCGACCGGCAGTTCGAAGACCGTCGACAGGCGGTAGGCGAGGTCGAGAGAGGGGTCGTGCTTCTCGGTCTCCAGGGCATTGACCGCCTGGCGCGAGACGCCGATCGCGCGACCAAGTTCTTCCTGCGTCCAGCCGCGCTCCGCTCGAAGGTCTCGCATGCGGTTCTTCATCGGCTGGTTCGGATCAGGGGTGTGACGAGGCCGTACAAGCCCCAGAACAGGGCATAGACAACCCAACCGGGCGCGTGCGCGACGTTGCCATAGCTCTCCATGAAACCCCAGCCGCTGAACAGCGCCATGGCAAGGCCCGCGGCGACGATAAACCGCTTGGCGGTCAGGGTCCGCACAAACTCGTCCGACTCGGCCATCAGGGCCAGGGTGGCCCAGATCTGTCCCGCGATCGGTGCCGCCACGGCCAGACCCAGTATGGCACCCGCAGGCTCGCCGATGATCTCGTCAAAAGCCCCCAGAATCGCCGCGACATTCACCGCGACGTAGCCGCCCATGAACGCCATGGTGCGGGTCAGATAGCGACGGTTCGGACCGTCCATAGCGGCGAGGCTGGACATCGGCGGGGCTCCATGCAAGTCATGCCTACCTGACACGTCCCGAATGTCATGTCAACCTGACATTCAAACTTGCGCTCGCCTCATGGGACGCGTGGGCCTAGGTTGCCGTCATGTCTGCCGCGCCGCGCATATCACCGGGCGAGCTCTTCACCCCCGACGCCTGGGCGCCGTTTCAGTCGCGGTCGGCCTGGAAGGGACCCTTGCTGGTCGCCCACTGCTGGGGCGTGATCGCACTCACCCTCGCGGCGGGTGTCTGGCAGCCGATCCTGATCCCGCTCTGCGTCATGATCATCGGTACGCGCCAGCTGGGCCTTGCCATCCTGATGCATGAGGCGGCGCACGGGGCGCTGGCCAGGAATCTCCGGCTCAACGACTTCCTTGGCCACTGGCTGTGCGCCGTGCCGGTCGGGGCGTCGTTCGACGCCTATCGCCCCTATCATCTCGCCCACCACCGGTTCGCCCAGCAACCGGAAGATCCCGACCTGATGCTGTCGTCTCCCTTCCCGGTCAGCGGGGCGTCGCTGCGACGCAAGATGATCCGCGACCTGACCGGCCAGACCTTCTTCAAGCAGCGCGTCCTCCTGCCCCTCGCCGCGCTGCGCCGTCGGACGGCCAGGGACGAGGAGGCCCACGACTACGACGCCGTCGTCACGGGCCGCTCGGTCGCGGGCTTCGTGATCTTCAACGCAGGTCTGCTGGCGACGCTGACCCTGCTCGGCATCTGGTGGGCCTTCTTCGCCCTGTGGCTCTTGCCCATGGCGACCTGGTTCCCGCTGGTCACGCGGCTGAGGAACATCGCCGAGCACGCCTGCGTCGAGGGCTCCGCTGACGACGCCTTCCGCGCCGCGCGCACCACACGGGCGTCGTGGTGGGAACGGGCCTTCATCGCCCCCTACTGGGTCAACTTCCATGCCGAGCATCACCTGTTCATGCATGTCCCCTGCTGGAACCTGCCGCGCCTGCATCGTGCGATCCGCGCCACTGAACCCGGCGGGCGGATGGAGGTGGCCGGCGGCTATGTCGAGGTGCTGAAACAGGCCGCGTCCAAACCGGCCTGACGCCCGGCTGCTGTATTGCGGCTACCCCATGCCGCATTGCTGCGAGGGCCTGCGACAGCGAAAGGCAGACGCCATGCGCCCGCCCACTCCCCCTTCTCGCGGCCTTTCCGTGCCGACCGGCCGCCTGTCGCGGCTGGCGCGGTTCGGCGGCATGGCGACCGGTATCGCGGGAAATGTGCTCGCTGAGGGCGCGGTGCAGATGGCGCGGGGTGGCCGGCCCAGCGTCAGCGACCTGCTGCTGACCCCCGCCAACGCGATCCGTGTCACAGAACAGCTGGCCCAGCTGCGGGGAGCGGCGATGAAGGTCGGCCAGCTGATGTCGATGGACGCCGGTGAGCTCCTGCCGCCCGAGCTGTCGGACATCCTGGCGCGGCTGAGGTCCGACGCCCGACCCATGCCGCCGGTCCAGCTGACGGCGGCGCTGAACCGCCGCTGGGGCCGGGACTGGCCGGATCGATTCCAGCGCTTCGACATGAACCCTGTCGCCGCCGCCTCGATCGGTCAGGTCCATCGGGCCCTGACCCCAGAGGGCCGCGATCTGGCGATCAAGGTCCAGTATCCCGGCGTCCGGCGCAGCATCGATTCGGATGTCGACAACGTCGCCACCCTGATGAAGGTCTCGGGCATCCTGCCGCGCGAGATCGACCTGGCCCCCCTGCTGATCGAGGCCAAACGTCAGCTGCACGAGGAGGCCGACTATGCCCGGGAGGCGGAGCATCTGGCGCGCTTCGGCGAGTTGCTGGCGGGCGATCCTGATCATGTCGTCCCGGGCCTGTGCGCCGAACTGACCCGCCCCGACGTCCTGGCCATGGACTTCGTCGAGGGCCAGCCGGTCGAGGCCCTGACGTCGGCGTCGCAGGCCGAGCGCGACCGGATCGCGACCCTGATGATCCGCCTGTTGCTGCGCGAGCTGTTCGAGTTCGGCCTGATGCAGACCGATCCCAACTTCGCCAACTACCGGGTCGACCCCGCCGGACGGCTGGTGCTGCTCGACTTCGGAGCGACACGGGCGATTCCGGCGGATCTGGCTGACGGCTACCGCGCCCTGATGCGGGCGGCCCTGGCTGACGACCGGCAGGCGGCCATAACAGCGGCGCGGGCCATCGGCTTCTTCGACGACCGTGCCATGGCGCGCGACGTCGAGCTGGAGGCCATGTTCGACCTGGCCCTGGCCCCCTTCCGGGGCGAAGGCCCGTTCGATTTCGGCGATACCTCGGTGACGACGAAACTGCGCGACCGGGGCATGGTCTTCGCCCAGGACCGCAGCGTCTGGCACGTGCCGCCGGTTGACACCCTGTTCGTCCAGAGAAAGCTCGGCGGCGTCTATCTGCTGGCCAGCCGGCTGAATGCCAAGGTCGAGGTGCGATCCCTGCTGGAACCCTGGCTCTAGCGGTCGCCTTCGGCCGGGCCCATAGCGCGCGGATGCGCATCAGCGACCCGACCGCCTTCATCCGCGCCAACACGCGCCCGCAGACCGTGCCGCATGCACCGGAGATCACCCTGTGGCTGGCCGACGAGGTCACGCCCATCTGGCGGCTGACGGAGGAGGAACTGGGCGAACTCGGCCTGCCGCCGCCGTTCTGGGCCTTCGCCTGGGCAGGCGGACAGGCCCTGGCGCGCTGGGTTCTGGACCATCCGGACGAAGTGGCCGGAAAGCGCATCCTGGATTTCGCCGCGGGGTCCGGCCTTGTCGGCATCGCCGCGATGAAGGCGGGCGCGGCACAGGTGCTGTGCGCCGACATCGACCCCTTCTGCGCCGCCGCCGTGGTCTTGAACGCCGAGGCGAACGGGGTCGCGCTCTCCTTTACCGACGCAGACCTGCTGGACAGCCCGCCGCCGGAGGTCGATCTGATCTGCGCCGGCGATGTCTGCTACGAACAGCCCATGGCCGCGCGGGTGCTGGACTGGCTGGGACGGGCCCGGGGGAACGGGACGCGCGTCCTGATCGGCGATCCGCACCGGACCTATTTCCCGCGCGAGGGCCTGACCTTCCTGGCGGAGTACCGGGTCCCGACGACGCACGAGCTTGAGGACTTCGAAATCAAGCGGACCTCGGTCTGGGCCCTGCCCTGAGACTGTCGCATCCCTTCCCCTTGACCCGCGTTCCGGCTTAGTTTCAGGCACGGATCAGGGAGAATGGGATGCGCTGGCAGGGTGGACGCAGGGGCGGCGGGGTCGAGGACCGGCGCGGCATGGGCGGCGGCGCGGTCGCAGGCGGTGGCATCGGCGTCGCGGTTCTCGCCATCATCGGCTACGTCTTCTTCGGCATCGACCCGTCGACCACGACCCAGGTCGCCAGCCAGTTCGGAGCCGCAGGGGCCTCGCAGGAGGGGCGCGAAGGCACCCCGGAGGATCAGGCGGGCCTGTTCATCGATGTGGTGGGCCGAAACATCAACGACGTCTGGGCCCAGAAGCTGGAAGGCTATCAGCCCCCCGCCAACATCGTCCTTTACGAACAGGGCACCAACACCGGCTGCGGCTACGGCCAGGCGGCCTTCGGACCCTTCTATTGCCCCGCCGACCGCCAGGTCTATCTGGACCTCAGCTTCTGGCAGGAGATGGAGACCCGGCTGGGCGCATCGGGCGCGGATTTCGCTCGCGCCTACGTTCTGGCCCATGAGGTCGGCCACCATGTCCAGACCCTGACCGGCGCCGCCGAGCAGGTGCGCGCGGCGCAGCAACGGGCCTCGTCAGAGGCCGAGGGCAACCGCTACTCCGTCGCGCTCGAGCTTCAGGCCGACTGCTACGCCGGCGTCTGGGCGGCCAATGCCGCGTCCGTTTCGGGTGGCGAGGTGGCGCTGGAGCCCGGCGATCTGGAAGAGGGCCTGCGCACCGCCTCGGCCATCGGCGACGACGCCTTGCAGCGCAACTCGGGGCGCGGCGTGAACCCCGAAAGCTTCACCCACGGCTCCTCGGCCCAGCGCATGGAGTGGCTCCAGCGCGGTTACCAGTCCGGCGACCCGGCCGCCTGCGACACCTTCAGGGGGCTGTAGACCGCTTGTTGCGACGCACACGGCGCGTCATGGTCACGCGGTGACCGTCCCCGCAACCGCCAACGATGCCCTGAAGTCCGCCCGCCGCATCGTGGTAAAGGTCGGCTCGTCCCTGATTGTGGAGGCGGACAGCCGGGGTCCGGCGCTGTCGTGGATGGCCTCGCTCGCTGAGGACATCGCCAGCCTGCGGTCCGGTGGACGTCAGATCATCCTGGTCTCGTCGGGGGCCATTGCCCTGGGACGCGGTCGGCTGGGTCTGGAGAAGAATGCACGGCTGGATGAGAAGCAGGCCGCCGCGGCTGTCGGCCAGTCCCTGCTCATGCAGGCCTGGGAGCAGGCCCTGTCGCCCCTTGGCATGATCCCTGCCCAGCTGCTTCTGACACGGGACGACACCGAACGACGTCGGCGCTGGCTGAACGCGCGGGCCACCGTCGAAGCCTTGCTGAAGCTCGGGGCCGTGCCTGTGGTCAACGAGAACGACACGGTTGCAACCGAGGAGATCCGCTACGGCGACAACGACCGTCTGGCCGCGCGCACAGCCCAGCTGGCGCGCGCAGACCTGCTGATCCTGCTCTCGGATATCGATGGTCTTTATACGGATGATCCCCGACGCCATCCCGATGCAACCCACCTTCCGCTCGTGGATGCCCTCACACCCGAGATTCTGGCCATGGCGGGAGGTGCCAATGCCGAAGCCGATGTGGGCACGGGTGGAATGGCGACGAAGCTGGAGGCAGCGCGGATCGCCCGTTCGGCCGGGTGCGCGACCCTGATTGTCTCCGGTCTTGTCCCGAGACCCATCGCGGCCGTGGGTACCGGAGCGCGCGCGACCCTGATCACCGCGCCCGCAACACCCATGGCGGCCTACAAGTCCTGGATCGCGGGGAGCCTCGAGCCGGCAGGGTCCCTCATGGTCGACCCCGGCGCGGCGGAAGCCCTCTGCGCGGGCCGCAGCCTGCTGGCGTCCGGCGTACGACGGGTCGAGGGCCGGTTCGACCGGGGCGACTGCGTGCGCGTGACCGGCGAGGCGGGTGAGTCCCTGGGCGTCGGCCTCGCCGCCTATGCCGCCGAGGAGATGGAGCGCATCCGGGGTCGACACTCCGGAGAGATCGAGGCCATCGTGGGCTACAAGGGTCCCGGCGTGGCCATCCACCGTGACGATCTGGTGCTGACCCCATGACGCTGGACGCGACCATGCTTGCCATGGGCCATCGGGCCCGCAGTGGGGCCGAGGCCCTGCGTACGGCGACCGCCGCCACCCGGTCGGCTGCCCTTTCGGCCATGGCGACCGCGCTGCGGGACCGAGCCGCTTCGATCCTCGACGCCAACGCCGCTGACGTTGCCCGGGCGCGGTCGAAGGGCGTGTCCGAGGCCCTGATCGACCGGCTGACGCTGACACCCGCGCGCATCGCCGCCATGGCCGGGGCGGTGGACGACGTCGCCGGCTTTCCCGATCCCCTGGGCCAGACGACAGCCCGCTGGACGCGGCCGAACGGGCTGACGTTCAGCCGTGTGCGCACGCCGCTGGGCGTCCTGGCCATCATCTACGAAAGCCGGCCCAATGTGACGGCCGACGCCGCCGCCCTGTGCATCCGGTCGGGCAATGCTGCGATCCTGCGGTCCGGCTCCGACTGTCTGGACAGCGCGCTCGCGATCCATAAGGCGGTGGCCGACGGGCTGACGGCGGCCGGACTGCCGGGCGTGACCGTTCAGCTGGTCGACACGCCCGACCGGGCGGCGGTCGGGGCCCTGCTGACGGGCCTGGGCGGCACTATCGACCTGCTGATCCCCCGCGGCGGGCGCAGCCTGGTCGAGCGGGTCCAGGCGGAGGCCCGGGTCCCGGTGCTGGGCCATCTGGAAGGGATCAACCACACCTATCTGCACGCCTCGGCCGACATCGGCATGGCCGTCGAGGTGGTGGTGAACGCGAAGATGCGTCGCGTGTCTGTTTGCGGTGCCACCGAGACCCTGCTGGTCGATCGCGAGGCCGCCGCACGCCTGCTGCCGCCCGTGGCCGAGGCCCTGATCGCGGCCGGGTGCGAACTGCGCGGTGACGAATCGGCGCGCGCGCTCATCTCCGGCATGGGCGCGGCGGATGAGGCCGACTGGTCGACCGAATACCTCGCCCCCATCCTGTCAGTGAAGATCGTCGAGGGGCTTGATGAGGCCATCGCCCACATCAACCGCTACGGCTCGGGTCATACGGAAGCGATCGTGGCGGAGGACGGCTTCGCCGCCGCCGCCTTCCAGGCCGTGGTCGACGCTTCGATCGTTCTGTGGAACGCCTCGACCCAGTTCGCCGACGGGGGCGAGTTCGGCTTCGGCGGCGAGATCGGCATCTCGACCTCGCGCCTGCACGCGCGGGGCCCTGTCGGGGCCGAACAGCTGACCAGCTACAAATATCTGGTCACGGGCACAGGCCAGACCCGCCCCTAATAGCCTCCGGCTCGCGCGATGCGCTCGGCGTGAAAGCCTGCGTCGCCCAGAAGTTCGTTCAGGACGCGCACACGCTTCATGAACAGGCCGACGTCGTATTCGTCGGTCATGCCGACCCCGCCGTGCATCTGGACCGCCTCCTGCACCGCCAGTTCGGCGACGCGACCCGCCTTGGCCTTGGCGACCGAGACGGCAAGTTCGGCCTTGTCCGCCCCCGCGTCCAGCCGCTGGAGCGCGGCCAGAACCGCCGCCTTGGCGATCTCCAGCTCGGTGAACAGATGGGCGGCGCGGTGCTGCAGAGCCTGGAACTCGCCGATCGCCTTGCCGAACTGCTTGCGGGTGCGGAGGTATTCGACCGTACTGAGAAACGCCTGATCCCCCGCGCCGACCAGGCTGGCGGCCACGCACGCCCGGCCGAGGTTCAGCGCCCCCTCCAGCGCCGCCTCACCGTCATCGACCGCGCCGATCACGGCGTCGGCGTCGACCTGGACGTCTGTCAGGGTCACCCGTGCGGCGTTGTGGGCGTCGACCATGACGGTGCGTTCGATCTCGACGCCCGAGGTCTTCGGATCGACGAGGAACAGGGTGGTCCCGGTACCGGTCCTGGCCGCCACGATCAGGGCGTCGGCGACGTGGCCGTCCAGCACGAAGCCCTTGGCCCCGTTCAGCCTGAAGCCGTTTCCGCTGCGCTCGGCGGTGGTGGCGATACGCGAGGGCTGGTGCTTGGGGCCCTCGTCGACGGCGAGGGACAGGATGGCCTCGCCCGCCGCGATCCTGGGCAACCAGGCGGTCTGCAGCTCGTCGGCCCCGGCGTCGGACAGGATGCGCGCGGCCAGTATGCTGGACCCGAAGTACGGGCTGGGTGCCAGGGTACGCCCCAGAGCCTCGGCCACCACGCCGGCCTCGACCGCGCCGAGGCCTGAGCCGCCGTAGGCTTCGGGAATGATCACGCCCGCGAAGCCCATCTCGCCGAAGGCCTTCCACAGGTCGCGGGATATGCCGTCAGCGTCTTTTAAGTCGCGCAGCCGGCGCAGGTGGGCGATGGGCGCGTTCTCAGCCAGGAAGCCGTCGGCGGCCTCCTTCAGCATGGTTTGTTCTTCGGTCAGGATCAGGGGCATCGGGTCAGGCACCGGGCAGTTGCAGCAGGTGTTTGGCGATGATGTTCAGCTGAACCTCACTGGTACCGCCCTCGATCGAATTGGCCTTGGTCCGCAGCCAGTCGCGCGCCGCCGTGCCCTTCCGGGACCGGTCGCTCTCCCACTCCAGAGCGTCCGACCCGCCCGCGGCCATGGCCAGTTCATGCCGGCGCTTGTTCAGCTCGGATCCGTAGTACTTCAGCATGGAGGCGATGGCCGGGCTGACCTGTCTGGCCTTCACCTGATCCCCGACCCGTTCCATCGAAAGCCGGAAGGCGGCGACGTCGATCTCCAGCTCGGCGATCCTGGCGCGCAGCATGGGCTCGTCCAGACGGCCCGATTCGTCCACACCCAGCGAGTCGACCGCGACCTGACCCATCGGTCGGCCCATGTCGCCCATCGCCCCGATCATGGTCCGCTCGTGGGCCAGAAGCGCCTTGGCCACGTCCCAGCCGCGGTTCAGAGTCCCGACCAGGTTCTCCTTCTCGACCCTGACGTTGTCGAAGAAGGTCTCGCAGAAGGGCGACTTGCCGCTGATCAGGGTGATCGGCCGCGTGGTCACGCCGGGCGTCGTCATGTCGAACAGGACGAAGCTGATCCCCAGATGCTTGGGGGCCTCCGGGTCGGTGCGGACCAGACAGAAGATCCAGTCGGCCTGGTCGGCATAGGAGGTCCAGACCTTCTGGCCGTTGACGATCCAGTGGTCCCCCCGGTCCTCGGCCCGGGTCTGCAATCCGGCGAGGTCCGAGCCCGCGCCGGGTTCGGAATAGCCCTGGCACCAGCGGATCTCGCCGCGCACGATCTCGGGCAGGAACCGCGTCTTCTGCGCCTCGGTGCCAAACTGGAGCAGGGCCGGGCCGAGCATCCAGATGCCGAAGCTGGACAGCGGCGTCTGGGCGTCGATGCGGCGCATCTCCGAGCCCAGCACCTTGGCCTGTTCACGGCTCAGGCCGCCGCCGCCATATTCGGTCGGCCACTCCGGCGCGGTCCAGCCGCGCTCGCCCATGACCTCCATCCACCGCTTGTGCGCCGGCGTCTTGAAGGTGGCGTTACGACCGCCCCAGACGCGGTCCTCGTCGTTGTCCAGCGGGCCACGGCACTCGGCCGGGCAGTTCGCCTCCAGCCAGGCGCGCGTCTCGGCGCGGAAGGTGTCCAGATCGGTCATGGGTGTTGCCCGCGTTTCCTCAGGGGAGGAATCTAGCAGGGTTTCACAGCTGACGTAGCGTCACTTCGTCGGCAGGAAGGGCGAGAAGGTGATGACGGTGAAGGTGTCGCGGATGTGCGGCCGGGTCTGGACCGACCTGGTCACGAAGGTGCCGATGTCCATGTCCCTCGGCAGCTGGAACTTGGCCAGCAGGTCATACTGGCCCGACGTCGAATAGACCTCCGAGACGTTCTCGACATTGTCCACCATGTCGGCCGCCACGTCATTGGCGTGGCCCAGCTCGCATTTGATGAAGACAAAGATGGCGGTCATCATGGCAGGGGCTCCCGGCGGTTCGGTGGCTTGGTAGCGGATGCACGCGTGAGCGATAAGCCCCCCTCGAACCCGACCGACCCCGCATGGCTGGAGGTTCAGTACGACAATCGCGGGGCAGTGCCCGACCATCCCGCCCTGATGGCCGCGTGGAGGCGCGAGGCCGAGGCCGCGCGTGCCGCCCATCCGCCGGTCCTGCTGCGCTATGGCTCTGGCGAGCGCGCGGTGATGGACCTGTTCGAGGCGGGGCCCGACGCCTCCATCGCCCTGTTCATCCACGGCGGTTACTGGCAGGCACTGGACAAGGACTGGTTCAGCGGGATCGCGCCGGCCTTGCTCCACCACGGCGTGTCGCTGGCGGTGCCGTCCTATGAACTCTGCCCCACGGTGCCGCTGTCGCGGATCGTCATGCAGATGCGCGAGGCGGCCGACCTGATCCGCGCGCGCACAGGCAGGCGGCCCATGGTGTTCGGCCATTCGGCGGGTGGACATCTGGCCGCCTGTCTCCTCAGCGAAGGGCGGGCCTGCGCGGCCGTCGCCATATCGGGCGTGTTCGACCTGCGCCCCCTGGTGGCGACCTCGATCAACGGGGCGCTGAAGCTGGACCCGATGGAGGCCGCCGCCCTGTCGCCGATCCTGTGGCCGGCACCGAACGGCGGCGCGCCCGGCGGCAGGGTGCTGGACTGCATCGTGGGGGCCGATGAGACGGCCGAGTTTGTCCGCCAGTCGCGCGACATGGCCGCTGCCTGGGGCGCGCGGGGAGCCGAGACACGGTTTCAGGCGCTGGCGGGCCTGAACCATTTCACCGTCCTGTCACCCCTGACCGACCCGGACAGTCCGCTGGTTCACCGCATCGTCGAGCTGGCCAGAGCATGATCCGCTCTCGCAATCGCGAAGACCAAACGCCACTATAGGGTCGACAGGCGACCGGCAGGGCGAGACGAGTATGGCGGAATCGACGGGAATGGACCTCGGCCACGGGGTCGCCCTGCTGGCAGCGGCGGTGGTCGCCGTGCCGCTGTTCCGCAAGCTCGGCCTCGGCTCGGTGTTGGGCTATCTCGCCGCCGGGGTCGTTATCGGCCCCTTCGCCTTCGGGATGATCGAGGACGCCGAGGCGATCCTGCATGTCGCCGAACTGGGCGTCGTCATGTTCCTGTTCATCATCGGACTGGAGATGCGACCGGCCAAGCTGTGGGCGCTCCGCAAGGAGATTTTCGGTCTGGGGGTGGCCCAGGTCCTGGCATGTGGCCTGCTGCTGACCGGCGTGGCGCTGGCGTTCGGCGTGACCCCGGCCGTGGCCTTCGTCGGGGCCATGGGCTTCGTCCTGTCCTCGACCGCCGTCATCATGCAGACCCTGGATGAGAAGAACGAGATCAACACTCCAGCGGGACAGCGGGCGGTGTCGATCCTGCTGCTGGAAGACCTGGCCATCGTGCCGCTGCTGGCCGTCGTGGCGGTGCTGGCGACCATGCTGGGCGTGGCCGAGGACGGGCCGCCTCTGTGGCAAACCATCGGCCTTGCAGTCGCCGCCATCGCGGGCGTCTTTGTGGCCGGGCGCTATGCCATCAACCCCATCTTCCGCCAGCTGGCCAAGTACGGCGGGCGCGAAGTGATGCTGGCCGCCGCCCTGCTGGTCGTCACCGGCGCGGCCTGGGCCATGTCGCTGGGCGGGCTGTCGATGGCCATGGGAGCGTTCCTGGCCGGTGTCCTGCTGTCAGACTCGACGTTCCGGCACCAGCTGGAGGCCGACGTCGACCCGTTCCGCTCGATCCTGCTGGGGCTGTTCTTCCTCAGCGTCGGCATGTCGCTGAACCTCGGCGTGGTGTTGGCGGACTGGCGCTGGGTCGTCGGCGGCGTCGTGCTGTTCATGATCGTCAAGGCAGCTGGAATCTACGGCATCGCGCGTCTGTTCAAGGCCAGACACGAGGAGGCGCTGGGCCGCGCGGCCCTGTTCGCGCAAGGCGGCGAGTTCGCCTTCGTCCTGTTCGGCGCGGCCCTGGCCGCCGGGCTGTTCGACGCCCGGACCAGCGCCATCTTCACCGCCATCGTCATCCTGTCGATGGTGCTGACGCCGCTGGTGACCGTGGTCGTCTCGCGCTTCCTGCTGAAGCCCGCGGAGGTGTCGATCGACGATCTGAAGGGCGTGGACCGGCCGTCGAACCTGCGCGAGCGGGTGCTCATCATCGGCTTCGGCCGTTTCGCACAGGTGGTGTCCCAGCCCCTGCTGGCGCGCGACGTCGATGTCTCGATCATCGACCACGACGTGGAGATGATCCAGGCGGCCGGAAACTTCGGCTTCAAGGTCTACTTCGGCGACGGTTCTCGGCTGGATGTGCTGCGGGCTTCGGGGGCCGCCGAGGCCGAGACCATTCTGGTCTGCGTCGACAAGCCCGAGGTCGCCGACAGGATCGTGGAGCTCTGCAAGGCCGAATTCCCCCTGACCAAGCTGTTCGTGCGCGCCTACGACCGGGGCCACTCGATCCGGCTGCTCGAGGCAGGGGTCGAGTATCACATCCGCGAGACGTTCGAATCCGCCATCAAGTTCGGCGAACAGGTGCTGATCGACCTCGGGTTCAATGCGACCGACGTCGCCGAAACGATCGAGGACGTTCGCCGTCGCGATGCCGAGCGGCTGACCCTTCAGGTTACGGGAGGAATCACAGCCGGGCGCGGCCTGATGCGCGGCAATGCGGTCACACCGACGCCGGAACCCTACGTGAAGCCGCGTCGCGAGAGCCGGGCTCTGAACGAGGAGGCCGCCGATGTCCTGGAGGAGGAACCGGCGCGCGAAGCGGTCTGAGGCATCGGCGCAACACCCTGAGCCAACCGAGCCTCGTTTCCGTCCGGACGCGGAACGCTGGTGGGCGGATTCTCATTGTTGGGCTTCAGAGAGGACAGCCATGTCACCCAAGCCCCCCGGCAAACCCGACCTGCGTCTCGTCGCCGAGTCCGAAGTCTATGATCTGATGCAGCCCCCCGCCACGACGGCGGAGCGGGTCAAGCGACTCCAGGCGGAGGCGCGGTCCCTCGCGCTCGAGGAGGTCGAGCTGCTGGAACGCCTGCTGCTGCAAGCCGCCGACAGGGCGCGCGAGATCGCCGAGGGCGGCGAGGCCTATCCGGTCGGTGCCCGCGAACTGGCCTCGCGCCTGGCCGAGGACCTGCCGATGAAGGCCGAGACGATCAAGGCGATCGTGTCGCGCTCTCACTGAGCGCCGGCTGGCGCGCGTCCATCCGGGCCCGCATGCGTCGTGCCAGACGGAACACCAGTACGGCCAGCACGACCATCAGGACCGGGACCAGGATCGGGGCCAAAAACGCCAGCACGACCATCCCGAAGCTGAGCACATCCTCGATCAGCGACAGGACGGGATTGCCGATCCCGCCGGTCGTCGCCGTGGACGCCAGACGCGTTCCGCCCTGGGCCGCGTTGAAGGCGAAGGCTGCGGGGGCCCCGACGATCACGCCCGCGACTGCCGCCGTGGTCGGGTCGACCCCGGCGAAGACGCTGCCGGCCGCGACGGCGCCGGCGATCGGTCGGGTGAAGGCGCCCAGCACATTCAACCCGTGATCGACGACCGGGATCTTGTCGCCGGTGAACTCGATCACCGCGGCGGTCGCCAGGGCGGCGATGGCGGGCCAGTCGGCCAGCCAGGCCATCCGGTCGTTCAGCTCGATGCCGAACAGGCCGAAATGCGCCGCGAGCGACAGCATCAGGAGGGGCAGGAAGGTGCGCAAACCCGTCGCAGACGCCAGACCCAGCCCCAGCAGGGCGGGCAGGACCCAAGTCTGAACCGGTCCTGCGGCTTGGGCCATGCCGTTCAGATCGATCGATCCCATCGCGGTCTCCCTTGTGGCTCGCTCACACCATGCCCCGAAACCACGGCGAGGTCTTGTCCGGTTCGATCAGGCGAGAACGTCCGCCTGGTCCGGATGGCGGCGGAACCAGGCCGCTGCATAGCCGCAGACCGGGATCAGTTTGTGGCCCTCGCGCCGGGCGTGGTCGGCCAGGCTCTGCATGAATCGGCCCGACGCGCCGGTGCCCCGCAACTCCGGCTCGGCCTCGACGTGCAGAACGGCACGGGTGTCTGCGCGGTCGGCATAGTCGGCCCACACGCATCGCATGGTGCCGTCGGCATCGGCAAAGCCCTGCTCATAGCGTCGCTCGGCGGTGACGTTACGGAAGTCGGTCATGAGAGTCCCCGGGCGATGAACACCCGAAAGTCCGCGGGCCTGCGGCCGTTCCATACTGCGACGCCGGGTCTCAGGCCGGACGATCCTGAAGCAGGTTGATCACGCCCAGCAGGCTCTTGACCGTGAACCACACGCTCAGCAGGAACCACAGAGCCAGAAAGAGCAGAAGGAAGGGGATGCCGACGACGATGATGGAGGCGACGATGCTGACGGCAATCAGCACCCACAGCGCGATCGTCCACCAGAACACCGACCAGAACAGGGCGATCTGGGCGTCCATGTGCTGGCGCGCGAGGCCGGTCGCCGATCCCCGCGCGGCATAGGCAAGGACCAGTCCGACCAGCACCAGCACATTGGCCGAAGGAATCGACAGGATATACAGGCCCCAGGCGATCAGGGCGGCAGGCTTGCCCTCGGCTTCGTGGCCGGTGCCGAGGCGGGGCTGGGAGGTGTCGGTCATGGTCGCTCCGGTTCAGATCAGCCAGCCGCGCGGATTGGGCATGGCGCGCCCGGCCTTCAGCTTCAGAACGCCTGCGGCGCCCCGAACGATCAGCCAGACCGCCAAAAGAAACAGCACGAACACGCCCAGCCCGACGGCCACCAGGATCGCTCCGGCCAGCGCCACGACCGCCCCGGCGAACAGGGTGCGTTGCTGGAAGACGAAATGGCTGGCGGCGACGTCTCCACCGGGTCCCGATCGACCGGTCACGGCCAGCAGGGCAATCACGGCCGAGACCCCGAGCGTCGGCACCGCGAACAGGATCAGGGCGTAGACGGCGAAGAGACTGCTTGCCCCCTCCAGTTCGGCCGGGGCCTCTCGTCTGGCCCCGAACCCGGCAGAGGCGGGGGCCGGCGTCTCCCGGGCCCAGGCGGGCGTCGGCCCAGGAAGCGGAGGGGCGGGTCGGGTGGAAGAGGCTTCGGTCAGGACGGATTGCGGCGCAGGGGCCGGCGTCATGTCGACGGGGTCGGGCGTCGCGACGACCGGGACCGGAAGGGGCTCCGGCTCGGGCTCAGGGAACAACTCGGGCTCAGGTGGCTGCTCGGCGGCAGGTTCCGGCGCAACGACACGCGGCCGGCCAGCGAGGGACGCGGGCGAGGCGAAGCCCACCGCATCGTCCAGATCGAGATCCGGGCGGGGGTCGTCTGGCGCTTTCGGATCGCCGGGTTCGGCCATCGGGGCTCCTCGAGGGTCTGGGGACGACAATGGCGGCCGGCCCCTTTGGAGGCAAGCGCGGTGAAGGGTGCCTGGGCTCAGAGCGACAGGTCGTTGATCGACAGATCGGGCCGGTCCATCCAACCCCCCGCCATCCACGCCCGTTCGGCGGCACTGAGCGTTTCACCCACGACGACGCTGTTGGTGGGCGTCTCCTCCAGGATCAGCTCGATGCACCGGAAGGCCGCGCCCTCGGCCTCGAGGATCGCCTCGACCTTCCGGCGAAGCGCCACGGCGAAGGCTTCTGTCGTCGGGTCACCGTCAAAGACCATGATCCGGGTCAGCCGCTGCGGCTCGTGCGTCCGGAACCAGTCCAGCAGGGGGTCCGCGGCGTTGACTTGAAACGCGTGGTCGACCGCGTCGTCGATGAAGCCGTGCCAGCGCCGCTTCAGGCTCTCGAACGAGGCGACGTAGTTGGAGCCACCGAAGTCCATCTCGGCGTCCGTCGCGAGGGTGACGGTGACGAACTCATTGTGGCCGTGCGGCACGGCGCAGCGGGACGTCCCGTCCGCCAGCAGGCGGTGGGCCATGGAAAAACGGCGGGTGAAACGGACCTGGGGCATGAGCGGGCGCTATTTCGGCCTTCGAACCCCGGATGGCAAGGTCAGTGGAAGTCACGCGAGCCCGGCAGGACCCGCACGTCGCGCGGATGGCGGCCGCGCGCAGGCGCGTGGGCCGAGCCCGGCGACGTCTGGTCCGACAGGTCGCCCAGCATCGGCGTCCAGTCGATCAGGTCCTCGACCACCAGGTGCACGACCCCCTCGGAGCGCTGTACGCGCCCCTTGGCCAGCACCATGCGCGCGCCCATGGCGACAGGTCTGAGCCGCTCGAACACATCGGGCCAGACGATCAGATTGGCCACGGCCGTCTCGTCCTCCAGCGTCAGGAACACCACCCCCCTGGCAGACCCTGGTCGCTGTCGCACCAGGACGACGCCGCCGATGGTGACGCGGCGATTGTCCCTGGCGACCCTGTAGGCCTCCGCCGTGATGGCCCCGGCCTTCGTCAGCCGGTCGCGCAGACAGGCGACCGGGTGGCCCTTCAGCGACAGGCGAATGGACTGGTAGTCGCCAACGACCTCCTCCGCCTCGGTCAGGCGGGGCAGGGCAGCGGGGGGCGATCCGTCCGCCTCGTCCAGCCCCATGGCCTCGAACAGGGGGGCGCTGGAGGCCCGGGGCGCGCCCTTGGCCGCCCACATGCCCTGGCGTCGCGACAGATCGAGAGATCCACAGGCGTCCGCCTCGGCCAGCCGGTCCAGCGCCGCGGGCGGCAGGGCGGCGCGGCGGCGCAGGTCCTCCAGGTCGCGAAAGGGGGCGGCGGTGCGGGCCTCGACGATCGCCCCGGCCCAGGCTTCGCGAAAGCCGTCGATGGAACGCAGACCCAGCCGCAGGGCGTGCTGCGCCTCGCCCGGCCGGGGTTCCAGATGGGCGTCCCAGCCGCTGGCGTTGACGTCGGGGTGGCGCACCTCGACGCCGTGCTCGCGCGCGTCGCGGACCAGCTGGGCCGGCGCGTAGAAGCCCATCGGCTGGCTGTTCAGCAGGGAGGCCGTGAACACGTCCGGATAGAAGCATTTCACCCAGGACGAGATGTAGACCAGATGGGCGAAGGAGCAGGCGTGGCTCTCGGGAAAGCCGTACTCGCCGAACCCCTTGATCTGGGCAAAGCACCTCTGGGCGAACTCGGGATCGTAGCCGCGATCGATCATCCGCCCGACCATCATGGTCTCGTAATGGCCGATGGTGCCCATGTGGCGGAAGGTGGCCATGGCCCGGCGCAGGCCGTTGGCCTCGTTGCCGGTGAACTTCGCCGCGTCCATGGCGATGCGCATGGCCTGTTCCTGAAACAGGGGCACACCCAGGGTCTTGTGCAGGATCAGCCGTAGCTCGTCCGGGCTGCCGTGCTCGGCCGCCGGATGCGGATAGTCGATGTCGAAGGGGAGCCCGGCGGCTTCCGCCGCCCTCCGCTCGGCCCGGCGCTTCAGATAGGGATGGACCATGTCGCCCTGGATCGGACCGGGCCGCACGATCGCCACCTGGACCACCAGATCGTAGAACTCCCGGGGCCGCAAACGCGGCAGCATGGCCATCTGGGCCCGGCTCTCGACCTGGAAAACACCGAGCGAGTCCCCCTTCTGGAGCATGTCGTAGACGGCCGGCACTTCGCGCGGAACGGTGGCCAGGGTCAGCGCCCGGCCATAGTCGGCCTCGATCATGCCAAACGCCCGCTTCAGCGCCGTCAGCATGCCCAGCGCCAGCACATCGACCTTCATCAGCTTCAGATGATCGATGTCGTCCTTGTCCCATTCGATGAAGGTCCGGTCCGCCATGGCGGCGTTGCCGATCGGCACGATCTCGCAGAGCGGCTCCTGGCTCAGCACGAAGCCGCCGACGTGCTGGGACAGGTGGCGGGGGAACTGGATCAACTCGGCGGTCAGATCCAGCGCCAGCTTCATGCGCGGGTCGTCGCGTCGGACGCCCGCCCGGTCGACGTGCTCGTCCTTCACCTCGGCCCCCCAGGAGCCCCAAACCGTGTCGGCCAGGCGCGCGGTGACGTCCTCGGTCAGGCCCAGCGCCTTGCCCACGTCGCGGATGGCCGAGCGCGGCCGATAATGAATGATGGTGGCGACGATGCCGGCGCGGTCGCGGCCATAGCGGCGATAGACATATTGCATGACCTCCTCGCGCCGCTCGTGCTCGAAGTCGACGTCGATGTCAGGTGGCTCGCTGCGCTCTGACGAGATGAACCGCTCGATCAGCATGTCCTGGCTGGTCGGATCGACATTGGTGATGCCCAGGCAGAAGCAGATCACCGAGTTCGCCGCCGAGCCCCGGCCCTGGCACAGGATGTCGCGATCAGGATGCCGCGCCCAGGCGACGATGTCGTTCACAGTCAGGAAATAGGGGGCGTAGTTCAGCTCCCGTACCAGCCGCAGTTCCTTGACGATGGTCTGGCGCACCTTGGTGGAGACACCGTCGGGAAAGGCCCGGCGCGCGCCCTGGAACGTCAGCCGGATCAGCCAGCGTTGCGGCGACCAGCCGGCCGGCACCGGTTCATCCGGATACTGATAGCTGAGTTCGCGCAGGGAAAAGGTGCAGGCGCGCGCCACCTCCATCGTCCGCTCCAGCGCCGCCTCATGGCCGCGGAACAGGCGGGCCATCTGCCGGGGCGGCTTCAGGTATCGCTCGGCGTTGGCCTGGAGCCTCAGGGCCGCCGCGTCGATGGTGGTCTTCTCGCGGATACAGGTCAGGACATCCTGCAGCATGCGCCGCTCGGGGTGGTGATACAGCACCGCATTGGTGGCGATCAGGGGGGCCCCGGTCCGCCCGGCCATGGCCGCCAGCCGGTTCAGCCGCGCCCGGTCGCCCCCGCGCCACAGGGGCTGGGCGGCCAGATACAGGGTGTCTGGCCAGGCCTGTCGCCAGTGGAGCAGGCGGGCCTCGAAGGCGGCGTCGGGAGTCTCGGGGGCGACGGCGAGGGCGATCATGCCGGCACCGAAGGATGCGGCCTGGTCGAAGGTCAGTCGGGTCTCGCCCTTGGTGATGCGGTCGGGGTCTGGGTCCGGGAGCGACTCCAGCGTCTCCTCCCCGTTCGCCTCTTGGCGAATGGGGAGGTGGCAGTTCGCCTCTTGGCGAACTGACGGAGGGGGCGCGGCGATGGCACCGTCATGGGCCAGATCCCGCTCGCGGCGATAGGTCCCCAGGTCCACCACCGCCTCGCCCCCCTCGTCACGGCGCGAAGGCGCGCCGCGCCACTCCCCCATCGCAGAAGGCGACGAGGGAGAGACACCGGCCTCCACCGGCACCGCCTCGCTCTTTCCCAGCGTCAGCAGCCGGCAAAGGCGGCCGTAGGCGGCGCGGTCGCGGGGGAAGACGGTCAGCTCGGTGCCGTCCAGAAACCCCAGCCGCACCCCGACGACCAGGCGCACGTCATTGTCCTCAGCCCCGATCAGGGCGCGGACCATGCCGGCCAGGGTGTTTCGATCCGCCACCCCCACCGCCGCCAGACCCAGGGCCCGGGCCTGCATCATCAGCTCGCCGGGATGCGACGCCCCCTCCAGAAAGCTGAAGTTGGTCATGGCCCCGAGCTCGGCGTAGTCGCCCGACCAGACCGCACTCACGGGAACATCCCGTGCATCCACCACGACGGCGGACGCTCGTCCGCGGCCCCGGTGTATTCCGGCCCATACAGGCCTTCGCGGAACAGCCAGTAGCGCAGGCCCTGATCGTCCTCGATGCGGTAGTAGTCACGCGTGCGCGCCGCGCGGCCGCTGGTGGTCGGTCGCCACCACTCCGGCGACAGGCGTTCGGGCCCGTCGGCGCGCGAGACCCGCCGGGTCACGCGCCGCCAGGTGAAGCGGGCCGGAGCCCCGTCAGGCAGTTCGGCGATGGCCTCCACCGGCTCGGGCGGATCCAGCAGCATCAGGGGCCGGGCACGGCCATGCCCGGCGGGGCCTTCGAGCGGAGGCGGGGCCCTGGACAGCGCCGGTCGCCAGCGTTCGGCGCGTTCGGGCAGCCAGGATCCGGCCGGCGAGGCGACGCGCACGGCGTCCTCGCCCAGCCGCGCCGACAGCCGGTCGATCAGGGCGGCCAGACCCTCGGCCTGACGGGCGGTCGCTTCCTCGCCCATCTCGACCTGACGCAAGGTCAGAGGTTCGGCGACGTCGGCCGACAGCATCAGGGCGTCGATGCCGAAGCCGGGGTCGATGCGATCGATGCCGGTCTCGCGGAACAGCCTCAGCCAGACCGGTGTCTCGCGCGAGGCCCGCCCCATGCGGACCGAGACCTCGGCCGTGCGACCATCCACACGAAAGGCAGTCAAGGTCAGGACCCGCGCCCCCTGGGCGTCGCGCTCCAGCGCCCGCGACAGGGCCTCGGCGAGGCCCGGCAGCCGCGCCTCGATCCCGGCGGTATCGGTCAGGGGCTCGGCATAGGCCTCCCAGCCGCGGTATTTCGCCGGCGCACGCACAGGCACCAGGGCCTCCGCCGTCAGCCCCAGCGCCTGGTCCAGCCGCCGGACCAGCCCCGCCCCGTCGCCGCCTCGGAAGCGGCGGGCGAGGCCCGCGCGCGGCATGGGATAGAGGTCGCCGATGGTCTTCAGCCCGAACCGCCGCGCCTGACGCAGGGTACCGGCGTCGATCCGCAGCGCCTCCACCGGCAGGGGGGCCAGAAGGACGCGGACGTCCTCGCCGGCAATCCGGGTGGCCGTGCCCCAACGCGCCAGGGCCCAGGCCGCGCCGGGCGTGGGGGCGATGGCGACGCGGGCGCGGGCCCCGGCATCCGCCAGCCGCCGCTCGATCTGGGCGACCAGGGCGGCCTCGCCGCCGAACAGATGGGCCGCGCCGGTCACATCGAGGAACAGACCCTCCAGCCCGCCCTCGGAGGGGTCGATACTGACCGAGGGCGACCACCGCTCGGCCCAGACGGCCAGCGCCGCCAGCGCCCGGGCATCCGCCTCTGGCTCCGCCGGGTGGCAGCCCAGGGTCGGGACCATGGCGAGCGCATCGGCCTGGGTCTGGCCCCGGCTGAGTCCCACCGCCCGGGCGGCCGGGTTCAGGGCGTGGATCACCGCGCCCCGTGCCGTCTTCAGGATCAGGGCGACAGGCTTCTCTTCCTCCCGCTCATCCCCGCGAAAGCGGGGACCCAGTGATTTGGACGATCGGTCTTTCGGATTCGGTGCGCCCTCAATCCCGGACACCGTGTCCTCACGAAAGGACTGGGTTCCCGCTTTCGCGGGGATGAGCGGAGATGTTTTGTCAGGCTGCGTGGGCCCGGCCGACCGGGCCATGACCGTGACCGGCCAGTCGATCAGCCAGACGGAGACGATGCGTCTCATCATCCTGCTCCAGCATCCAGACGCCGGGCCGCTCGCCCCGACTGCGGGTCAGTTCGGCCACCAGGCGCATCGGCCCCGGGGCCCGCGCATCGTCCGCATCGCCCACGCTCGCCACCGAGGCGACGCGCCAGCGCCTCCGCGCCGCCGACAGGTCGCCGTTCCGGGTGCGCAGCAGGACCCCCGCCACCCCGCCGTCACGCGCCGCGAACTCCAGCCGCCGGGTCCGGGTCAGGTCCGCCCCGTCGATCGCGCCCAGTACAAGGCCAAGCCCCCCCGACCGCAGCGCCTGCTCCATCGCCCACAGGGCCTCGACCTCCGTGCGGCCGATCATCAGCATCAGGTCACGCCGTTCGCCGGTGCCGTTCATGCCCGGGCCATAGGGGCGGCCGTGTTCCTGCAGCCAGGTGCGGGTGACGGCCAGTCCCACGCTGCGCCGATCCTCCGCAGGCGCGCGGGCCAGGACGAAAGCGAGGGCCGTGGCCATGTCGCGCGGACCGGCCGCGCACGCCTCTTCCAGCCCCGTCGTCAGATCGGTCAGGGGCGGCAGGACAGGGGCTGTAACGGGCGAGGAGGGGGGGGGCATGGCGATCTGAGAAACTGGATGTTCATTATTTGTTCCAGACCCGATCAGAGTCAAACGCGAATCGTCATGCTTGCTGAATCCCCGCTCATCCCGGCGAAAGCGGGAATGCAGAAGCCTGGAGCCTCATCGGTTGAGGTGGAATCGCTTCGCGATTCCGCCGATACCGTCAATGAGGCTCCAGGAATGAGCGAGAGCTTGATTCACGCTTTCGGCGGACCCACGCAGTGGGTCCACCTTAAACGATCAAGCTCTACGCCGCCTCGGCCTGATGCATCTCGGCAGGGCGGCGCTTGGGGATGTCGAAGCTGACGACGGTGCCGACACCCGGCTCGCTTTCCATCAGCATCTGGCCGCCATGAAGCTCGATCAGCGACTTGGTCAGGGCCAGACCCAGGCCGGTGCCCTGGGTCGTCTTGGAATGCTGGCCCTCGACCTGCTCAAAGGGTTGGGCGAGGCGGCTCAGGTCCGCGGGGGCAATGCCGATGCCGGTGTCGGTGACCGCGATCCGAACCCGCTCAAACGCGGCAGACCGGACCGAGACGGTGATCGAGCCGCCCTCGGGCGTGAACTTCACGGCATTGGAGATCAGGTTCAGCATCACCTGTTTGAGACCCCGGTAGTCCGCTTCGACTTCCGGCAGGTCAGCGGCTTCCAGCGTGAGAGAGAGGCCCGAGTCCTGCGCCTTGCCGCGCATCAGACGGATCGCGTCCTCGCACACCTCGGTCAGATCGACCGCCTCGTAATGCAAGGTCATCTTTCCGGCCTCGATCTTGGCCATGTCGAGGATGTCGTTGATCAGGCTCAGCAGGTGCTGGCCCGACTTCAGAATGTCTGCGGCATAACCCTTGTACCGGGCGTCGCCCAGCGGTCCGAACATCTCCCCCGCCATGATCTCGGAGAACCCGTTGATGGCATTCAGGGGCGTCCGCAACTCGTGGGACATATTGGCCAGGAACTCGGACTTGGCCTGGTTGGCGGCCTCGGCCCGGGTCATGGCAATCTCATACTTGCGGGCCAGCAGGCTGAGTTTTTCCTGACTGGCCTCCAACTGGTCGACCGTGGCACGAAGCGAGTCGGCCGCCCTCTGTCGTTCCACTTCCTGACGCCGTATGGCCGTCACATCGGCAGCCGTGACCACCGTGCCGCCGTCACCGGTGAATCGTTCATTGAGCTGCAGGACCCGGCCGTCGTGCAGTTCGACCTCGCGGGCCCCCGCACGCCCTTCGGCCGAGGGCCGTTCGGTCTTGATGGAGAGGGCGGCGATGCGGGTCAGTTCATCCTTCAGCGCGCCCTTCTTCAGGGCCTTGTCGGCGAAGCCGAAGGCGTCCTTGAACCCGGCGTTCGACAGGATCAGTCGCCCGGTCCGGTCGAACAGGGCGAAGGCGTCCGTGACGCTCTCGATACCGTCGCGCAAGCGGTTCTCGGCGGACTGGGCCTGGGCCTTGGCGCGGCGGGCCTCGGTGATGTCCAGCGCCACCCCCATGATCATCGTAAACCCCTGCTCGCCGCGTGCACCGCGCGCCTGGCCGCGCGCGTCGATCCAGCGGGCGCCGTGCCCGTCGACCGGCACCGGAAACGTGACCTCGAACGCCCCGAACGTGGCAGCCTGCAGCAGGGCGTGCTGGACCAGCTCGCGATAGCGCGGATGAATCCGCTCCATCACCGCTTCGCTGGAAACCGTCCCCCCTTCGGGCAACCCCAGAAGTTCGGCCATATAGTCAGAGATGACGACCTCCTCGGCCTCGGTATCCCATTCCCAGATACCGCACCGGGCGGCCTCGACGGCGACCCGGAAGCGGTGCTCGGTCTCGGCCCACGCCTGCGAAGCCCGGCTTTGACGCCAACGCTGCATCAGGGCGAGGCCGAGGACGAGGACCCCGAGGCCGATAGGCGCGACAAGGATCCACAGGTCACTGATGATGGCGGCCGCCCCGGTGCTTTCGGGCCGCCAGGCGACGGCCTGCAGCCCCGTGGTTCCGACAGGCACCGCAACAGCCTCCAGCGCCCGTTCGCTGGACAGCTCGACCTCGACCGGTTCCCCGGCCTGGGTGAGAACGGCCAGATCAACGCCCAGCCGGGCCTTCAGGTCCCGCTCGCCCCCTGCGGCCAGGACGCCATGAACGGGAGAGACGATAAGGACCCGAGCCTGCGGCTCCGCGGGGGTTGGCGTGCGGGCGACGATCCGGCCGGGCCGGACCTCGAGGAACACGATGACGGCGGCGTGATCGGCAGAGGGTCGCAGGCCTGTGGCGTCAGGGGCCCCGGCCGACGGCGCGAACAGGGGTGCCTCTCCGCCCTCGGCGGCCCGTACCGTTCCGGCGGCGTCAAGAACAGCAAACGCACTGGCCGGGGCAATGGCCCGGGCGGCCTCGATCGCGTCCAGCGGTCGGTCGGGACGGGCCACAAGGCGGGCACCGGCAGCCTCGAGTGCCAGCCGGGCACTGGCCAGGTCGGCCTCCATACGCGCAGCACCCAGGGCGGCGTCCCGGGACAGGGCCTGTTCGCGCAGGACCGCAGCCTCGCGGGCGGGTCGGGTGCTTTCGCGCGCAAACAGGACGACATAGAGCGCGAGGCCCAGGGTCAGAGCCAGCACAGTGATGCGGGCCCACGTCGGCAGGCCCGAGGACTTGTCCGCGACCCTTCGGCCCGGATGCTGGATGCGGCGCTCGCTGCCCCGCAAGGCGCTCTCCCGGACTTCTCGCGGCGACACGGCCGGGAGACCCCGGGGCGGGCGCTGAGCGATTCGACGACGCACCGGAATCTAGGCTGCGTCGCGGAATCCTGTCGAGGCTTGGTTAACGAAACCTGTCCAGCGGTTCAGGCCGCCCGGGCGTGCGACAGAACCGGGCTGGCCTGGTCAGCCTGCGGCTGGGCTTCGCCGGGCCCTGCCGTCACCTGGGTGATCGCCTTCAGGACCTCCCGGGCCTCGCGGGCCATGGCCAGGGTCTCGGGCGGAGCGTCATCGGGACTTTCGGCCACCGTATCGACCAGTCGCTGGGCGAGGGCCATCAGGCGCGGTGCCGCGGTGATCAGGCGGGCCTGAAACTCGATGCGCTGAGGATCGCGATCATATTCCGCCCCCGGCACGCGCCAGCCGCCCCAGTCCGCCTGGTCGGTCACGACGACCGGATAGGTCCCGGGGTAGGGGTGATGCGGCGTGTCCTCGGCAGTCTGCCATTTGTTGCGGGCCCGCAACAGCCGCCAGCCGCCCAGGTCTCCACCCGCGTCATCCTCTGCGGGCAGCATGAGCTCGGCACCCTGGAACTCACGACCCAGGCCCACGTCGTAGGTGACGCGGACCGGCTCGTCGAAGCCCTTGGCCCAGACAGGCTGGACCTTCTCGACATGAGCCCATGCACCCACGCATTCGACCCACACCTTCTGGCCCTTCTGGAATTGCGCGCGCGCCATCGCCACCCTCGTGTTTGGACGGCCATCTTCGCCGGGTGCCCGTTGACGTAGGGTTCAAAGATACGGTGAAGGCGACCTGAACATCCCGAACGGGCGCACCCTGCGTGGCTGTTCATCTAGCTGACTGCCGGACAACAGCCGGCTCAGATGTGTGTCAGCTTCACTGTGGCTTTCTTCACCCGTCGGCCCGATCCCCGGACCGCCTTGAAGGAAGATGATCATGACGACCGCCCTGACGAAGAAAGCGCTGCTTTCGCTTCTGGCGGCGTCGGCGGTCGCGATCGCGACCCCGACGCTGGCCCAGTCCTATGGTGGCCACGGTGGTGGCTACGGCTCTGGCCATGGCGGAGGGCTCAATGCAGAGCAGGCCCAGCTGGCCCAGCGCATCGACCGCGCCGCCTATCGCGGGACCATCAGCCGCCGCGAGGCCCAGGACCTGCGCCACCAGCTGAACCAGTACCAGCGTCTGGAGTGGCGCTACCGCCGCGACGGCCTGAGCCGCTGGGAGCGCAACGACCTGGAGCAGCGTCTCAACCGCATCCGCTGGCAGCTGCGCGAAGACCGTCGGGACGGCGGGCGCCACGACCGCTGGTAGTCAGCTGATTACGTGACCGAGGGGCCGTCGTCCGCAAGGACGGCGGCCCTTCCTTTGACCCCTCTCCCGAGGGGTTAGGGTGCGAGCCGGTGAGAGGGAAACCCCTCACCCTTTCGGCTTGGCGCATCGCTTCGCTCCGCGAGCCTCAAGCCCTCTCCCGCTGGGAGAGGGTGTCGCGTATGGATCGATCATGACCGCTGCCCAAGACGCCCACGCCATTCTGAACCGCCTTGGCGTCCCCGCTGAAGCCTTCGCCCCCGACGGCCTGCCGACACGCTCGCCCATCGACGGCTCGAGCGGCCAGGCCGTCCGGGTGGCGACCCCGGTTGAGGTTGATCAGGCCGTGACCTGCGCCGCCACGGCCTTCGACGCCTGGCGACGCGTCCCGGCCCCGCGCCGGGGGGAACTGGTCCGGCTGTTGGGCGAGGAACTGCGCGCCGCCAAGGTCGACCTCGCCGCCCTCGTCACGCTCGAGGCCGGCAAGATCGCCTCCGAGGGCCTTGGCGAGGTCCAGGAAATGATCGACATCTGCGACTTTGCCGTCGGTCTGTCGCGCCAGCTGTATGGCCTGACCCTGCCCAGCGAACGACCGGGCCATCACATGCGCGAGACCTGGCAGCCGCTGGGGCCGGTCGCGGTGATCTCGGCCTTCAACTTCCCGGTTGCCGTCTGGGCGTGGAACGCGGCTCTGGCCCTCGTCTGCGGCGACCCGGTGATCTGGAAGCCGTCGGAGAAGACGCCGATGACGGCCATGGCGACCCATGCGGTCGCACAGCGCGCCCTCGCTCGCTTCGGCGATGCACCCGAGGGCCTGCTTCAGCTTCTGGTCGGTGGCCGCGAGGTCGGAGAGGCCCTGGCCGCCGATCCTCGCGTGCCCCTGGTCTCGGCCACCGGCTCCACCCGCATGGGCCGGGCCGTCGCCCGGACCGTGGCCGCGCGGCTCGGGCGCTCGCTGCTGGAACTGGGCGGCAACAACGCCATGATCGTGACGCCCTCCGCCGACCTCGACATGGCCGTCCGCGCCGTCGCCTTCTCTGCTGTAGGCACCTGCGGCCAGCGCTGCACGACGCTTCGTCGCTTGTTGGTCCACGAGGACATCGCGGAGCCCCTGATCGCCCGGCTCACAAAGGCCTATGCGACCCTGCCCATCGGCGATCCGCGCGAGGACGGCGTACTGGTCGGCCCCCTGATCGACGATGACGCGGCCACGGCCTTCGAGACGGCCCTGGCCCAGGCCGTGGCGCAGGGCGGCGAGATCGTCTGCGGCGGGGATCGCGTGGAGGGGACCGGGACCTATGTCCGTCCCGCCATCGTCCGCATGCCGGCCCAGAGCGCGGTCGTTAGACACGAGACCTTCGCCCCCATCCTGTACGTCCTGACATGGCGTGATTTCGATGAGGCCGTGGCGCTGCAGAATGCGGTGCCACAGGGCCTGTCCAGCTGCGTCTTCACCGACAGCGTGCGCGAGGCCGAGCAGTTCCTGTCGGCCTGGGGCTCGGACTGCGGCATCGCCAACGTCAACATCGGCCCGTCCGGAGCCGAGATCGGCGGGGCCTTCGGTGGCGAAAAGGACACCGGTGGCGGCCGCGAGTCGGGCTCCGACGCCTGGAAGGCCTATATGCGCCGCCAGACCCAGACGGTGAACTTCTCCTCGGCCCTGCCGCTGGCCCAGGGGGTCCGGTTCGAGGTCTGAGCGCGGCTCGGTTCGATTTGCCGCCTCGACACCGCCCCATCGCCTCCCCACTGTTCGGACCATGAACCGCCGAGACCTCCTGACCCGCGCCGCGCTTCTGGCCGGCGGCCTCGGCGGGGCCTGGTGGCTGAGGGACAACGTCCTGTGGCGCGATCCCGGAGTGACCTTTCCGGCTGACGGTTCCAGCGGCTGGCTGCCCTATGACGAGCCGCGCGCCTCGGTGCCGACCGTGCTGGTCACCGTGGCAGGCCAGACCATCCGCGCCCTCGTCGATTCCGGGGCCCAGTACTCCGTTATCGACCGGGGCCTGTTCGATCTCCTTGGCCTGACCCGCGCCGTCGACCTTCCGCTGGTCGCCTACGGCGTGGGAGGCGGGGCCCAGATGGGGCGCGGGACGACCCTGAATCTGACTGTCGGGGCCATGCGGATCGAGAAACTGCGCACCGCAATCCTTGCGCTCGGTCCACTCGCCATGCGCGACGGTCTGTCTGCGCCTCTGATCCTGGGCCAGGACCTGCTCGGCGAGACGGTGCTGGAGCTGGATACTGCGAGGCACCGCCTGCGGTTCATGACCCGTGAGGGTCATATCCCGCCGACCGACACCATGCCGATCGCGGTGCGGCGTTCGCGGGGGGCCCTGTCCACCCGCGTCACGATCGAGGGCGCGACCGTCGAGGCCGTGGTCGACACGGGTGCCTCGGCCCTGCTGGCGCTCGGACGCGAAACGGCGTCAAACGCGGGCCTTCTGGATGGTCGCCCGACGGAACGCAGTTCCAGCATCGTTCTTGGAGGATCGATTGCCGCGGAGGTCGTCCGGGCTCGGACAATCACCATCGGCGACCGGCTGTACCGCAATGCCCGGGTTCCGATCTATGCCGATGTGACGCTGCCGGGTTTCCCGGACGCACTGCTCGGCATGGAGGCGTTCGACGGTCGCACGCTGGTTCTCGATCTGACCGGGGGTCACCTGCGCGTCTCGCGCGGACCGGATCTCAGTATCGGCAGCCCCTGACCTCACGTCGGGTGAAGTCGCCTATCCCACCGCCGAGATGCTGGGCCGCGTTTGCACCTGCTCTTCCATCCACGGTGGAGGCGGCATGGCGCGGTGAGCCGTCGCGAGCGCCTCGGACCAGCGACGGCCGAGGTCCTTGAAGTAGGGATCGTCAGCCTCGATACGGCGCGACTGGCCGCGCAGCCCGTCGCGCGGAATAACAATCATGTCGAATGGCGGGCCCACGGCAATGTTGGACCGAATGGTGGAATCGAAGCTGATCAGACCCAGCTTGACCGCTTCGGCCATCGGCGTATCGGGGCGAAGGGCCCGGTCCAGAATGGGCTTGCCGTACTTGAGTTCGCCGATCTGCAGATAGGGCGTGTCGGCCCCGCATTCGATGAAGTTGCCCTGGGCATAGATCAGATACAGACCCATCCTGCCGTCCCTGACCTGACCGCCCAGAAGCATCGATGCCGTGACCTTCAGAGCGTCGGCGGAGACCGTCGGGGCCAGATCCTGACGGACCTGGTTCAGGCAGTAGCCGACCAGCTGGGCGGCCCGGAACAGGGTCGGCGCGGTCTCCAGCGTCTCGGGCACCTCATGGCCGGGCATGCGCACGCCCTCGGCCAGCATCGCCAGCGCCGTCTGGGTGACAGACAGGTTGCCCGCCGTGGCGATGGCGATGACGCGCTCGCCCGGCACCTCGGTCACGTGCAGCTTCTTGTAGGAGGAGATATTGTCCACGCCGGCGTTCGTGCGGGTGTCGGCGATCATCGCCAGACCCTCGTTCACCATCATCCCGACGCAGTAGGTCATCTCGAACGACCGGGTCCGGACCCGGCATCCCACGCAAATGGAGCGGAAACGCTAACAGATTCGGATGAACGCACGACCCCTGCCGTGTTCATGACCAGCCCTGACGCTGCTGTTGCTGCTGGGTCTGTTGCATGTGGCGCACACGCAGGGCGACCGTCATGCTCTCGCGGCCCCCGCCATAGCTGGTGCCCCGGATTGGCGCGGCCCCCAAGGCATCGAGTCCCGAGGCCACACGCACATAGTGCTCGGTCGGGCAGACCCCGTTGGCCGGATCGAAGCCGACCCAGCCCAGCCCCTCGACATGCCCCTCGGCCCAGGCATGCGACGCCTCCTGGTCGATGATGCCGTCCGTACGGTGCAGGTGACCCGAGACATAGCGGGCGGGAATCCCCAGCCGGCGAGCACAGGCGATGAAGATCTGGGCATGGTCCTGGCAGACGCCCTGACGCTGGGCCCAGGCGTCTGCGGCCGTGTGGTCAGGCGTCGTCGCTCCGACCTTGAAGGCGACCTCGGCATGGATGAGGCCCATCAGACTGTGCAGCCGGGTCAGGTCGTCGCCCACCGCCACCCGCCCGGCGAGGTCTCGCAGCGCGGGGTCGGCATGGGTCAGGGGTGTGTCGCGCAGGAACACCAGCGGCGACAGGCGCTCGGGCGTGCCTTTCAGCACACCTCCGGTATCGACGGTGGCGACCTCGCCTGTCACCCGGACCATCAAGGCGTTGGTCGGCCGCTCGGTATAGAGGGTGTGGACGATGTTGCCGAAGGCGTCCTCCGTGCGGCGGATGCGAGCATCGACGTCGGTCTCGATGCGCCAGTCACGAACCTGCTGGCCCTCGGTCGAGCGCGGCGTCAGACGCAGCACCTGGACAATGAACCGGGCGGCGCGGTAATAGGCGTATCGGGTTTCGTGGTCGATCCGGATGCGCATCTAGGGCCTGATCGGTTGATGGCGGATCGCTGCGCGATCCGACAGAGGCCGTGAATCAGGCCCTCGCTCAGAGGAGCATGGCCTCGCCCGAAAACCGCTGACACTTTTCGGGGCCAAGCTCATACCAGATACTGGTCGTGAATGGCGCTCGCGAGCCCGTTGTTCTCGCTGAGGAACGCGAGGATGTATTCGTGCAGGCCCGCCTGGAAGATGTCCTCGATTTTGGCCTCGTTGAATTGGGTCAACCGGGCCGACGCGAGGCGCTGGGCCGGGCCGCGCCGGCCATAGTCAGCCGCCAGCTTCTCCAGATAGCTGACGATCATGGCCTGACAGCTGGCCAGGGACCGCGGCATCTGGCGGTTCAGCACCAAGAGATCGGCCACCAGCCAGGGCCGCACGCTCTCGCGATACACCCAGCGATAGGCGGTCAGGGCCGAGACTTCGCGCAGCAGGGTCGTCCACTGAAAATAGTCCAGCTGCCCCCCCACCCGCTCCCCGGCCGGCAGCAGCAGATGGTACTTGACGTCCAGCAGGCGGGCGGTGTTGTCGGCCCGCTCGATGGCACCGCCCAGGCGCAGGAACCAGTAGGCGTCGTTCCTCAGCATGGTCCGCGAGGAGGCACCCTCGACCGCCAGACTGACGCCCTTCACCCACTCCAGATAGCGGACGAAGTCGTCGCGCCGCGTGGGCTCGCCGAAGTCGTTCAGACCGTTCCAGGCCCCGTTGATCGCTTCCCACAGCTCGATGGTCAGGGCGGTGCGAACCGACCGCGCATTGGTGCGCGCGGAATTGATACAGGCGCGGATCGAGCTGGGATTGTCCGGGGCGAAGGCCAGATACTCCCGCACCGACTTCTCGGACGGGGTGCGGGCCGAGGCCGCGAACTGGCGCGACACCCCGGCCGAGGCGATGGCGCTGGCCCAGGCCGTGGCCGCCGCCCCGTCCCGCGCCGGCAGGGCCGCCAGACGCACGGCGGCCTCAAGGATGCGCGCGAGGAAATCCGCCCGCTCCATATAGCGGCCGGTCCAGTACAGGCTCTCTGCGGTGCGGCTCAGCATCAGTCGTCCAGCACCCAGGTGTCCTTGGTCCCGCCGCCCTGGCTGGAGTTGACGACCAGCGACCCGGCCTTCAACGCCACCCGTGTCAGGCCGCCGGGGGCGACGCGAACGCCCGCCGGGCTGGACAGGACGAACGGCCGCAGGTCGACGTGGCGCGAGGCCAGATCGCCGCCGCACAGGGTCGGTGCTGTCGACAGGGCGAGTGTCGGCTGGGCGATGAAGTCGTCAGGATCGGCGATCAGCTTCGCCCGGAATTCCTCGATCTCCGCCTTCGTCGCGGCCGGGCCGACCAGCATGCCGTAGCCGCCGGAACCGCCGACCTCCTTGACGACCAGCTCGGGCAGTTTGTCGAGCACCTCCTTGAGGGCCTCCGGCTCGCGACAGCGCCAGGTCGGGACATTGCCCAGGATGGGGTCGCCGCCCGAGAAAAACCGGATGATCTCGGGCATATAGGTATAGACCGCCTTGTCGTCGGCGACGCCCGTCCCAACGGCGTTGGCCAGGGTGACGTTGCCGGCCATATAGGCGTTCATCAGCCCGGGCACACCGACCGTCGAATCCGGGCGGAAGGTCAGGGGATCCAGCCAGTCGTCATCGACGCGGCGATAGATGACATCGACCTTCTGCGGCCCCTCGGTGGTCCGCATGAAGACCATCTCGTCGTTGACGAACAGGTCGCCACCCTCGACCAGTTCGACCCCCAGCTTGTCGGCCAGAAAACTGTGCTCATAGTAAGCCGAGTTGAACGGTCCGGGCGTCAGGACCACCACGTTCGGATCGGCGCCGGCATCCTCGGGCGCGCTGGCCCGCAAGGACGCCAGCAGCATGTCGGTATAGGTCTCGACCGGCCGGATGCGGTGCTCGGCGAAGAGATCGGGGAACAGCCGCATCATCATCTCGCGGTTCTCCAGCATGTAGGAGACGCCGCTGGGCGTTCGGCAGTTGTCCTCCAGCACCAGGAAGCCGTCCTCGCCGGTGCGAACCAGGTCGACGCCACAGATGTGGGTCCAGATGTCGCCGGGCGGACGACGACCCTGCATTTCGGGCCGGTAGTGGGGATTGGTCAGGACCAGGTCGGCCGGGATGATGCCGGCCTTGATGCACTCCTGCGGGCCGTAGATGTCCTTCAGAAAGGCGTTCAGCACCGAGACCCGCTGGCGCAGGCCCTTCTCCAGAAGATCCCACTCGGCGGCACCGATGATGCGCGGCACGACATCGAAGGGGATCAGACGCTCGTTGGACTCCACGTCGCCATAGACCGCGAAGGTCACCCCCATGCGGCGGAAGAACAGCTCGGCCTGGCGCGAGCGGGCCTGAAGCAGGTCGGACGGAGCCGTTTCCAGCCACCGGGCCAGCGTCCGGTAGCTTCTTCGGACCGTTCCCGATCCGGGCGCGCCTGACATCTCGTCGAACGTGGGGGTCGCTCCTGTCGCTTCAGGAGTCAACGTGGACCGGACCACGGACGATGCGCAACCGATTTGTTGCGTTGCGGGATCAGCGGGTGACGACGTCGTCCTTCATGGGGGCCAGCCTGGCCAGAAACCGGTTCTGGGCGCGGAAGTCGACGCCCTCCTCGGCCATGGCGATCTGCAGGTTCTCGACCAGGGCGCCGAGGTCGGCGGCCTGCAGGCCGAGGTCACGGTGCGACGCCGCCATATCGCGGCCCGAGTAGTCAACCGGTGCTCCAAGAATGTAGGCGAACTGTTCCTTCAGCACCCGGCGCAGGCGGACCAGGTCGTGGCTGACGAACGTCCCCGCGATACGCCGGTCCTCGATCGACCGGTCGATCATCCCGTCGACCACCCGCCCGATACCGTCGAGGCCGTGAAACGCTTCCAGCATCGCGGTGCCCTCGAACGGGATAGCGCCGGCCTCGGCGTCGGGAGGCAGCACGGGAGCATCCGGGGCCCAGGCTTCGGGCGGCAAGGGCGATCAACGATGCAGCGGGCGGGCAGGATTGCCCACGACCGTGGCGTCGTCGGGCACATCGCCCAGAACGACCGCTCCGGCCCCCACCACGGCCCGATGACCGATGGTGAGGCCTTGCTTGACGACGGCGCCGATGCCGATCCAGCTGCTCTCCCCAGCCCTGACCCCCCCGGCGAGGCTCGCGCCGGGCGCGATGTGAACCCCGTCGGCCAGGTCGCAATCGTGGTCCACGGTGGCCCCGGTGTTGACGATGACGGCCTGTCCGAGACGGGCACCGATGCTGACGCACGCCCCGGCGAGGACGACGGAGCCGGCCTCGATGACCGCATGGGTGCTGACGGTCGCGCGGGGATGGACGACTGTCGCCATGACCCCGCCCAGTTCCGTCAGTCGACGATGCCACGCCAGCCGGTCCCCGTTGTTCCCGATCCCGACGACCACGCCGTCAAACGCGGTGAGGCGATCGAGAATCTCGCGGGTTCCTCCGCTCACAGGCCAGACCAAGCGCCCCGCGGCCGGCGCGATGTCGTCGAAGAAGCACAGCCGCCCCCAGCCGCTGGCCTCGGCGCAGTCTGCCACCACCCGCCCGTGACCGCCCGCTCCGAGAATCGCCAGGGATGGTGTGGCTGAGGGCACCAATGCCGGTGTGTTCTGCATGATCCTCTAGGCCAGTGCCGGAAGGTCATCACCGGTCTGCGGCCCCGGGCTCGCGGTCGGGTCCGGGTCCGCCGCCGCATGGCTCCCCTCGACGATACGCGCAGCGGCCATGTCGGCGGTGACGTTGCCGATCGTCCGGAAGATGTCGGGCACCACCTCGACCGCCAGCAGCAGCGGCAGAACCTCGATGGGCACACCCATGACGATGCAGATCGGAGCGATGGAGGCGAAGAAGCTGACCTGGCCCGGCAGGCCGACGCTGCCGATGCTGACCGCCACCGCGGTCAGGCCTCCGGCCAGCATGGCGGCCATGGTGATCTCGGTCCCGGTCAGCCGCGCGACGTAGATCACGACCGCCAGATTGGCGACGGTGGAGGTGATTCGGAACACCGCCACCGCCAGCGGCAGCACCAGTCCGGCCGTCGCCGTCGAGACGCCGAGGTGGCTGACCGAACGCTCGACCATGACCGGCAGGCAGGCCAGCGAGGACTGGGTCGAGAAGGCCACCACCTGGACCGGGGCGGCACCGCGCGCAAACCGGCCAAGGCCGATCCGGCCCCACACGTTCGCCACGACATAGGTCAGCAGAATCAGGCCGATCAGGCTGAGGCACACCAGGGCGATGTAGTGGCCGAGCACACCGGCGGCCCCGATACCGGCCCTCAGCCCCACTCCGAAGGCCAGGGCGAACACACCGGCCGGGGCCACCATCAGGACCCAGTGGACGATCACGATCATGGTCATGGCCACGCCTTCGAAGAAGACGGCGACGGACTGACGCAACCGGGGCTCCAGCCGGGTGGTGGCGAAACCGAAGGCGATGGCGAAGACCACGATGGCCAGAATGGCGTCATCGGCCGCGGCGCGGATCGGGTTGGCCGGAGCCAGGCTGGTCAGGAAGGCCGGCAGCCCTCCCCCGCCGACGCTCTGGGCCACCTCGGCGGCGGCTCCGGGCGACGTTCCGGCGATCAGGGCGCGGGCCGCGCCGTCGGCGATCGGCCAGAGTTCGTGCAGGCCCATCGACGCTGCAAAGGCATAGATCGTGGCCCCGACCAGCAGGACGCCGAAGACCCCGATGGCTTTCAGTGCCAGCCGCCCTGTCGCCGCCGCATCCGCGATCGACGCAACGCCGGTGACCAGCAGGCTGAAGACCAGCGGAATGATCGTCATCCGCAGCGCGTTCAGCCAAAGCTGGCCCAGCGCATCGATCAGGCCGACCGCCCCCGTGCCGCCCGGAATGCCCCAGACCTGCGCGGCCGCGCCCGCCGTCAGGCCTCCTGCGAGGGCGACGAGAACCCACAGGCTCAGGGAGGAAAAGAAGGAGGCGGTCCGGGATCGGGTCATGATCGGGACGCTAGCCTTGCCAAGGTTCTGAGAACAGGGCGATTGTTCGGTCGATGTCGACCCGCTCCAGGCCTCGCGTGATCCTCTGCACCGCGGGCTCGCTGGGCGACCTGCACCCCTTCCTCGCCCTCGGCCTGGCCCTCGGGGCACGGGGTGTCCAGGCCGAGATTGCGACCTCGGTCGAATACCGCCCCAAGGTAGAGGCGGAGGGGCTGGTGTTCCGTCCTGTCGGCCCGGGACTCGAGCGGCTGGGTGAGGATCTCGGCATGGATGTGGCGGAGATGACCCGGGCCGTGGCCCGGTCCGACCGGTTCCTGTTCGAAAAGATCATGCTGCCCTATCTGGAGACCTGGACGCGCGAGGTGGAGATGATCGCGCGGGGTTCGGTCGCCGTGGTCGGGGCGCCGTTCGCAGCGGGAGCGGCCATGGCGGCCGAACGGGCCGGCGTGCCTTATGTCTCTGTTGCCCTGCAGCCAACTGTCGGGTTCTCGGTCCACGACCCTCCGGTTCTGCCGAACGCGCCCTGGCTGGGGCCGGCCCGTCGCGGACCCCGCCTCTGGCTGAACCGGGCGACGATGGCCCTTGCTCGAGCCTCCACCGCCCGATGGACGGGCCCGGTCAACCGGGTGCGAGCCACGCTGGATCTGCCGCCGACCCGGGCGAACATGCTGTTTGACGGCGCTGCGAACGCTGACCTGGCGCTGGGGCTTTACTCTCCCCTGCTCTCCCCCGTGCAACCCGACGCGCCCGCGGGCTTCGTCGTGGCCGGCTATGCGGCCTACGACAGCGAGGCAGGCGGAGCAGGCCGCCTGCCACCCGCCCTGGAGACCTTCCTGGACGCGGGGGAGCCTCCGGTCGTCTTCACCCTCGGCAGCGCGGCCGTCCATATCGCCGATGATTTCTACGTCGAGAGCGTGAAGGCGGCCCGACATCTGGGGCGCCGCGCCGTCCTTCTGGTTGGGCCGGAGGGAGACCTCGATGTCGCCGACGGGCTGGACATCCTGGCTCTCGGCTATGCGCCGTTCTCCCAACTGTTCCCGCGCGCCGCCCTGATCGTGCACCAGGGCGGTGTCGGCACCACGCAACAGGCCCTTCGCGCAGGGCGACCACAGGTGGTGGTGCCTCACCTTGGCGACCAGTTCGACAATGCGGCCCGTGTGGTCCGGATGGGCTGTGGCGGGAAGCTGGACCGTCGGGACTACAGGGCGAAGCGTGTGGCCCGACGTATCGGTGCCGTGCTCGCGGACACGAACACATCGCAGACCAGCCGCCGGATTGGCCTGATCGCGGCTCTGGAGGACGGGGCCGCCATCGCCGCCGAGGCAATCATCTCCCGGGTCAGCTGACCGCCGCGGCCACCGCTTCCGCCGCCTGATCCAGATCGGCGTCAGAGACTCCGGCCATGTCGATCCGGCCGAGCAGCGGGCGGTCGCGACGGTCGGACTGTCGGCGGTAGGCGGGGTCGTAGTGGTCGGCGATGAGGGCGGCGGCGAGGGCCTCGGTCGCTCCGGCTCGGGCCAGGCCCTTCCAGACGGCGATCGTCTCTTTCGAATGATGCGGTGGCAGGCGCGACAGGGCGAGCTCCAGCGCCTCCGGGTCCGAGCCGATGTCGGCATAGACACGCGCCGAGAACCGCGCCCGGCCGTCGACGGGAGCCGACAGCTCGATCACGCCGGCGCGCCCCATGGCGGCCCACAGGGCGGGCGGAACGGTGCGCGCGCCGATGCGGCTCGATTCAGCCTCGACGACGATCGGGCGCGCAGGGTCCAGCGTCTCCAGCCGGGCGAACAGACGGCTCTCGAACAGCTTCTGCGAGGGCTGGGGACGGTCCCGGATCGCACCGAACAGGGACCCGCGATGGCCGGCGAGGCCCTCCAGATCGATCGTCTGGACCCCGCGCAAGGTCAGCCGGTGCAGCAGCTCGGTCTTGCCGGTGCCCGTGCCCCCGTCCAGCAGGATGACATCGGGTGCCGTCTCTCCGTACAGCCCCGCCTGCACCCTCCGCCGCCAGGTGCGGTAGCCACCGTCCAGCACCGTTACCGGCCAGCCGATCTGGTCCATCACCGCCGCCATGGCCCCCGATCGCTGGCCGCCGCGCCAGCAGTGGACGAGGGGACGAAAGCTGCCGTTACGATCGGACAGGGCTTCGTCGAGGTGGGCGGCGATATTGCGGGCGACCCGGGCGGCGCCCAGGCGGCGGGCGAGGAACTTGGAGCGCTGAACATAGATGGTGCCGATCTCGGCACGCTCGGCGTCGTTCAGCACCGGCAGGTTGATCGCGCCAGGGATATGGTCTTCGGCGAACTCGGAGGGACTGCGCACGTCGATGACGGCGTCGAAGCGGGCGCGGGCCTGGGCGGACAGGTCGGTCGTGCGCTGGATCAAACGATGTGCACTCCGGTCCCCCGCACCACGCGGCCGACAATGGCGGCCTGATCGAAGCCGGCCGTACGGATCATCGCGAGGATATCGACGGCCGCCTCCGCCGCGACGCTGACGAGGAGACCACCCGATGTCTGCGGGTCGGTCAGCAGGTCGCGCCGCCCGTCGGGCAGGTCTCCGGGCAGGGACACGGCCTCGCCATAGCTGGCCCAGTTGCGATCCGAGGCTCCGGTCCGGAGGCCGGCGCGGACCAGCGCCTCCACCCCGGCGAGCACAGGCACGGAGGCGGCCTCGATCTCGACCGCCAGACCCGAGCCGCGCGCCATTTCCAGCGCATGCCCCAGCAGGCCGAAGCCCGTCACGTCGGTCAGGGCGTGGACGGCGTCGTTCTCGGCCAGATCGGCCCCGACGCGGTTCAGGCGGGTCGTCGAGGCAATCAGGGCGGCATAGCCCTCGTCGCCCAGCCGGCCCTGCTTGTAGGCCGCGCTCATGATGCCAACGCCCAGCGCCTTGGTCAGGATCAGGACATCGCCGACCCGCGCACCCCGGTTGGTCCGCACCCGGTCGGGATGAACGAGGCCCAGTGCGACCAGGCCATAGATGGGCTCGACGCTGTCGATGGAATGGCCACCTGCGACCGGAATGCCGGCGTCGGCGCAGACGCCGGCCCCACCGGCCAGGATGCGCCCGATCGTCTCCACCGACAGGACACCCACCGGCATGCCGACCAGGGCCAGAGCCAGGATCGGCCGACCCCCCATGGCATAGACGTCGGACAGGGCATTGGTCGCCGCGATCCGGCCGAAGTCGAACGGATCGTCCACCACCGGCATGAAGAAGTCCGTCGTGGCCACCAGCGCCTGCTGGTCGTTCAGCCGCCAGACCGCCGCGTCGTCCGAGGTTTCGGTCCCGACCATCAGATCGGCGAAGGCTGCCGCACGGGGCATGCCGGCCAGGATGTCGCGCAACACACCCGGCGACAGCTTGCAGCCACAGCCGCCGCCATGGGCCAGCGAGGTCAGACGGGGTTCGGTCATGCCCTCCGTGTGGGCGAAAGCGGCGAGCGGATCAACGCCGCGATGAACCGCAGCCGTTTCTGCTCGGTGTGCTCCGGCATCGTTGAAGGATCGACCCTCATGGCCTTGTCCCGTATCGCCACCGCGCCGGGTGGACCGTCTGAGGGCTTGCCCGCCGCGGCGTCAACTCCGCTAGGGTGACGCTTGGTCTTCGGAGGCACCCCATGATCATCGTCCACCATCTGAACAACTCCCGCTCCCAGCGCGTGCTGTGGCTGCTTGAGGAGATGGGCCTCGACTATGAGGTCAAACGCTATGAGCGCGACGCGGCAACCATGCTGGCCCCGGCCGAACTGAGGGCCATCCATCCACTCGGCAAGTCGCCCGTGATCCAGGACGGAGACATTCTGGTCGCCGAGACCGGGGCGATCGTGGAGTACCTTCTGGAAAGCCACGCGGGGCACGATCTGAGACCACAGCCGGGTACGGCAGACGGACGGCGTTTCACCTACTGGCTGCACTATGCCGAGGGGTCGGCGATGACGCCGCTGCTGCTGAAGCTGATTTTCGGGGCCCTGCCGACGCGGTCGCCGGGTCTCGTGCGCCCGATCGTCAAGGCGATCTCGAACAAGGCCCAGAGCGGCTTCATCGACCCCCAGATCGCGGCCCACACCGCCTACTGGGAGGCAGAACTCGGAAAATCCGCCTGGTTCGCGGGCGACCGGTTCAGCGCGGCCGACATCATGATGAGCTTCCCGCTGGAGGCCGGAGCCAACCGCGCGCCCTATGGTCCGGACAAGCCCCGATTGAAGGCCTTTCTGGAAACCGTCCATGCGCGTCCGGCCTGGCAGCGGGCACTGGAGCGGGGCGGTCCCTACGCCTATGCGTGACCATGGTTGAAACCCGGGGTGAGCCGGCGCGTTTGCAGCCCATGCGCTTTCGAATGACCCATATCGCCTCCGCCCTCGCCGCCGCCGTCGTGCTGGTTATCGTCTTCATGGCGGCGGGCATTCTCGTGGTGTCGGCCCTGACGGCCGCGATCGCCGCCGGTCTGTTCGCCTGGATCGCTTACCGCGTAGCCCGCAGCGCCCTGTCACGGACAGCACAGGAACGCCGGTCGCCGGCGACCGCCCGGTCCGTCGTGCCGCCACCGGCAGGCTGATATCGGTCGCGGGGTTGAGTTTCGGGCCAGTTCGCCCTAGCTTCTTCGGCCAGTCGCGCGCGCCCGGCGACACAGTGCTCCCGTAAAAACGCCTTTCCCAGTCCTTCTCCAGATGTGCGGTTCGTCCGGACATCCGGGCGGCAACCCAAGAAAAACCACGACCACATGGAAAAAGTGCCCATGACGTCCGAGGGCTATCGCACCCTCGACGCCCAGCTTAAGCAATTGAAGTCCGTGGAGCGGCCCAGTGTCATCGCGGCCATCTCTGAAGCCCGCGAACACGGGGATCTGTCCGAGAACGCCGAGTACCACGCCGCCAAGGAGCGCCAGGGCTGGATTGAGGGTCAGATCGCCGAGATCGAGGACAAGATCAGCCGCGCCCAGGTCATCGACGTAAGCCGGCTGTCGGGCCAACAGGTCATGTTCGGTGCCACCGTGACCGTCGTCGACGAGGACACCGAGGAGGAAGGCCGCTACCAGATCGTCGGTGAACACGAGGCCGACGTGAAACAGGGCAAGATTTCCGTCGCCTCGCCGATTGCCCGGGCCATGATCTCCAAGGAGGTCGGCGACGTGGTCGAGGTGAACACCCCCGGCGGCGTCAAGGCCTACGAAATCCTCAAGGTCGAGTGGAAGTAGGGGTCAGCCCCCTTACCATCCGCGTCGTCACCGACGGCCGGGCGGGCATCGAAAACCAGGCCCTGGGCCTCGCCGAGGCCGTCTCGCGCCTGACGCCCGCCGTGATCGAGACGCGGCGCGTTCGCTGGCGCGCGGCATTCAACTGGCTGCCGGCCGGGCTGAAGACCACGGCCATGCTGGACCCGGCGTTCGACGCGCCGTTTCCGGCGGACGGTGAGCCCTGGCCCGATCTGTGGATTGCCGCCGGCCGCGCCAGCCTGCCGCTGTCGCTGAGCGCGCGAAATCGCAGCGGTGGCCGAACCTTCGTCGTGCAGATCCAGGATCCCCGACTGGACCCCGCCCGGTTCGACCTGGTCGTCGCGCCCAGCCATGACGGTCTGGCGGCCCCGAACGTGGTTTCGATCACAGGATCGCCGCATCGGATCACGCCGCAGGGGCTGGCCGAGGCCGCGTCGACGTTCGCAGCCGCCATGGGGCCCTTGCCCCGCCCGCGCGTGGCCGTGCTGGTCGGCGGGCGCTCGAAAGCCTTCGACCTGACCCCGGACCACGCCGTCGCACTGGCAAACCGCATCGCGGCGGCGGTCGAGGCCGTGGGAGGGTCACTGATGCTGACCGCGTCGCGGCGCACGCCGGATGCGGCAAAGGCGGTGATGTGGGAGCGACTGGCAGACCTGCCCGGGTTCATCTGGGATGGGCAGGGGCCCAATCCCCTGTTCGCCATGCTGCATTTCGCCGACCACATCCTGGTCACCGAGGACAGCGCCAATATGGCCGCCGAGGCCGCCTCGACCGGCAAGCCCGTCCACATCCTGCCGATGGTGGCGCTGAAGCCGCCCGCAAAGTTCGCGCGCCTGCACGCCGACCTGCGCGATCGAGGCGCGGCAAGGCCTTTCGACGGGCGACTGGAGACCTGGACCTATGCTCCGCTCACCGAGACCGGGCGCGCGGCACGCGCCGTTCTTGAGGCGATGAAGCGAGCCTAGTCCCCGCCCCCGCCGCCACCCCCATCCCCGCCACCACCGCCGTCCGAGCCACCGTCGTTGTCGCCATGGCCATCCTTGCCGCCGGTGCGACCGCCGCCGTCGCCCATGTAGACGGCCGATGTGCCGCCATCGCCCCCGTCACGACCGTCGCGCTTCTTTTTCTGGCCGGCGTCCAGCGCCGCACCGATCACCACACCAAGGGCGAGGCCCACCGCGATCCCGACGGGCAGGTTGCCCAGCGCCACGCCCAGGCCCGCGCCGATGGCGACGCCCAGTGCGATACCCACCCCGATGTAGCTGCGTCCCGACATGATCTGTATCTCCTGATGCCCGAGCGGCGAACCTAGCATCGCATCCTCGGGAATCAGCGCCTAGATAGTCGACATGAACAGCTCACTCCCAGATACCGCCGTCCCTGTTACGCAAGGCGCAAGAACCACGCGCGTGGCCATCATCGGCTCCGGGCCGGCCGGCTGGACCGCCGCCATCTATGCCGCGCGCGCCAGCCTCGCTCCTGTCGTCGTCGCCGGCATCCAGCCGGGTGGCCAGCTGACCATCACCACCGACGTCGAGAACTATCCCGGCTTCGCCGAGACCATCCAGGGCCCATGGCTGATGGAGCAGATGAAAGCCCAGGCCCTGCATGTCGGCACCGAGGTGATCGAGGACATCGTGACGGCCTGCGACCTGTCGCAGCGGCCGTTCCGCCTGACGCTGGATTCCGGGGCGGAAGTCCTGGCCGAGACGGTGATCATCTCGACGGGGGCCCAGGCCAAGTGGCTGGGACTCGAGTCCGAGGCGAAATATCAAGGCTTCGGCGTCTCGGCCTGCGCCACCTGCGACGGCTTCTTCTATCGCGGCAAGGAGGTCGTGGTGGTCGGCGGCGGCAACACCGCCGTCGAGGAGGCTCTGTTCCTGACCAATTTCGCCGCCCGGGTCACGGTTGTGCACAGGAAGGACGAGTTCCGGGCCGAAAAGATCCTGCAGGACCGGCTGTTCGCCAATCCAAAGATCGAGGTCGTCTGGAACCACCAGATCGATGAAATCCTCGGCCAGTCCGACGGCATCGCCTCAAACGTCACCGGCGTGCGGCTGAAGGACGCCCGGAACGGTGAAACGCACGAACGGCCGTGCGACGGCGTCTTCATCGCCATCGGCCACGCGCCGTCTTCAGAGCTGTTCCAGGGGCAGCTTGAGACCAAGGCGGGTGGCTACCTGGTGGTCAAACCGGGCACGACCCAGACCAGTGTCGAGGGCGTCTATGCCGCCGGTGACGTGACCGATGACGTCTATCGGCAGGCGGTGACGGCGGCGGGCATGGGCTGTATGGCGGCCCTGGAGGTCTCCCGCCTGCTGGCCGAGGAGGACCACGCCCGGGCCCACCATCCGATCAGCCACCGGGAGGCGGAAGAGATCGGCGCGTGGTGAGGGTCTTGCCCTCGCCGAACAGCTGGAGCCCCCGGCAAGCCAGCGTCGCTCCCGCCCGCGACCCATCGAACGCCTGCACCGGACGGTAAGTCAGGAAGTGGGTCGACCGACTTCCTCAACGTCCATGACAACGACCCCCGGGGCCGGCGCGGGCGGTGCGGCTGCCGGGGCTTCAAAAGCCTCCAGGCGGGCGTTTATGGCGGCAATCTCGTCGGCGGTCGGCGGGCGGCGACCCCCCAGGCTGGCCACTCCGACGACGCGGGTCTGGCCGTCGAACTCGACGGTGCGCAGGTTCATGCCACCCTCGGCGAGGATCTGGGCATCGGTGGCGTCCAGGTCAACGCGCTGCGTCTCGGGGGTCCGGAGCCGGGGGCGCGCATATCGGGCCTCGTCGATGACGGGCTCGCGACCGGAATAGCCCTGCTTGAACGCGGCCGTCTCGCCGGCCAGCCCCTTCCAGCGATAGAAGATATGCGCCCCGATCTGGGTGATCTTCGCCAGCGTGGGCGACCACCAGGGGTGAACATAATCCGCGTGATAATGGGTCGCCGTGCCGACCTCGGCGGCAACATGACCCGACAGGGCGCGCTCGGCCACCACCCGCGCCCGGTCCCAGGCCCAGGCGACCGGTGGCCGGGCCAGCGATCCGTCGCAGGTGAAGCTGAACTGGCAGCCCGTGACCCGCTCGGCTCCCTCGAACACCACACCGCAGACCGAGCTGGAATAGTTGGGGTCGCGCACACGGTTCAGGATGACCTGGGCCACCGCCTCCTGCCCCCGGGTACTTTCGAGAGCAGCCTCATAGTAGATGCCCTGCGTCAGGCAGCGCAGCGCCCGCGCCCGGTCGGCGGGTGTCGCCGCGGCGAACACGAACGGCCGCGCGGGCCTGAGCGCCCCCGGTGCGGCCGGCATGGCGGCATTCAGACGATGGGCGTCGCGGCCGCTGGTCCCCAGCTCGAAACCCGGCTTGCCGGCCAGGGTCAGGCTCTCCCAGCCCGGCGTCAGACCGAGGAGCGTGCCCTGGGGGTCATTGGGATCGAACCGGATCGCCAGCGCCAACTGGGCCGGATCCATCCGCGCAGACAGGGCATCCAGGCCCCGTGCCGACAGGTCGCCGCCCGTCAGTCGGGCCACCGCCTGGGCGGTCCGGTCATCGTCGGACCAGACCGTCGAACTGGCCGCCATCGCCACGCCGAGCGCCGCCAGGGCCGCCGGCGCGGCCGCCAGCAGCCTTCGCCCCGGAACCCTGGTTCGGATCCAGGCCAGAATCGTGGCGGTATCGAAGGTCATGCGTGCTCGGTGGATGCGGCGACGATCGCCGGGGGTCACGCGGATATCCCGGGTTCACGGCGCTTTTCAGACCTCCGGTTACACCTCTTTCAGGTCCCTAGCGACCGCCGAGCGTGGAGCGCAGCATCCAGGCGAATTTCTCATGCGCAGCCAGACGCTGGGTGAGGAGGTCGACGGTGACGTCGTCGCCGTCCTCATCCGCCGAGGCCAGGGCCGCGCGGCAGGTGGCGATGACCGTCTCGTGGTCCTTCATCAGCTCCTTCAGCATCGCCGTGGCGTCCTTGTCAGGATCACCGTCCTTGATGGAGGTCAGATTGGCGAAGGTCGAATAGCCCTGCGGCGCGAACTCGCCCAATGCCCGGATCCGCTCGGCGATCTCATCCAGAGCTTCCCAGATATCGCGATACTGCTGCTCCAGCAGATTGTGCAGGGTGAAGAACTCCGGGCCGCGCACATTCCAGTGGTAGCCGTGGGTTTTCATATAGACCGCGAAGCTGTCCGCCAGGACCTTGGTCAGTTCACGCGCCACGTCCACGCGTTCGGCCTTGGTCAGGCCGGTGTCGATCGTTGCAGTCATGGTCGCTCCTTGAGTGAGATCCGTTGAGGCGTCAGGTAGGAATTTGATGACCTTCCACCAACCCCGACATGGGGATCGCGAGGTCGATGGAACGCGGCGGAAGTCAAAGCGTTGCGGTTTTCGTGTCGACAGGGCTCTTGGGGGGCGGTTTGCAGAAGCGGGATGGTCGAAAGCAGGCGTTGGCCCCCGACGCCGTTCTCGCGCGGCTGGCCCGGAGCCGCTCGGGGCCGTGGTGGTGGAATGTCCTGATCGGCCTCGCCTTCGCGGCCGGCGGGCTGTTCATCCGCTGGGCTGGTCAGGCCTTCTATGGCGAAGTGACCGGCTTCATGATCCTGTTGCCAGCCGTGGTCCTCGCGGCGCTCGCGGGTGGCCGGACAGCCGGTGTGGTCGCCACCTTCGGATGCCTGTTCGGCGGTTGGGTCGTGGCCGGCCCCCTCGCAGTGGGAGCCGGCGTGTCAAACGCCATGGGCCGGGTCGCGACCGTCAACTTCATCATTGTCGGCCTGTTCTGCACGGTGGTCGCGGCCTCACTGCGCAAGACTGTGCGTCGACTGGACGAGACCATCGTTGCGCTCGGCGGATCGGACGAAGCCTTGCGTCGCAGCGAGAGCCGCTTCCGCACGGCCGTGGACGCCATGCGCGGCATCCTCTGGACCAATACGGCCGATGGACGGATGGACGGCGACCAGCCGGGCTGGTCCGCGCTGACGGGCCAGACCCGCGATCAGTATCACGGCTACGGCTGGTCCACCGCCGTGCACCCCGATGATGCAGGGCCGTCCATTGAGGCGTGGAAAGACGCCGTCGCCCGCCACCGCACCTTCGACGTCCAGCACAGGGTCAAAACCGTCGGGGGCGACTACCGGACCTTTGCGGTCCGGGCCGTGCCGACCCTGGACACCGACGGTCAGCTTCTGGAGTGGGTTGGTGTCCACACCGACGTCACCGAAGCGAGGGCGGCCGAGGCGGCCCTTCGCGAGAGCGAGGAGCGGTTCCGTCTCATGGCCGACACCGCGCCCTCGCCGGTCTGGCTGACCGACGCTGCGGGCAACGTCGAGTTCGTCAACAAGGCTCTCGAAGCCTTCTACGGTCGGCCGGGCGAGACCTTTCACGGTCAGGTGTGGAAAACCTCGGTCCACCCGGACGACCTCGCGGCCGTCAACTCCATCCAGGCCGAGGCGCGGGAGAGCCGATCTCCCTACGGCTTCGAATGCCGGTTTCGTCGTCATGACGGCGTCTGGCGCTGGCTGCGGGTGTCGGTGAACCCGCGGCTTGACGGCGATGGCGCATTTCAGGGCTACGTGGGCCTGTCGTTCGACGTGACCGAGACCCGTGTGGCGCTGGAGGCCCTGGCCGCGCAGGAACGTCGCCAGCGCTTTCTGCTGGAATTGGATGACGGTGTCCGCGAGATCGAGGATCCCGCCGCCATCATGGATCATGTCCAGAGCGTGCTGGGCCGGCTGCTCGGCGTGTCGCGCGTGGGCTACGGGGAGTTCTCGGCCGACCGGACGACCGTTGAGCTGATGCCGGACTGGACCGAGGGCGTGCCGAGCCTGGCGGGCCGGATCCGCATGCCCGATCTGGGCGAGCAGATCATGTCGGAACTGTTCCTCGGCCTGACCGCGACCGTCGAAGACGTGACCACGGACCCCCGCACCACGACGTCGATGAGGAGCCTGGCCGCATCGCAGATCGCGGCCTATGTGGCCGTGCCCCTGTTTCGCGCCGGAGAAATGCGCGCCTTCCTTTACGTTCATTCCGCCGCACCCCGGACCTGGACCCCGGAGGACGTGGCCCTGATCGCCGACGCAGCGGATCGCACCTGGTCCGAGGTCGAGCGGGCCCGCGCCGAGGCCGAGTTGCGCGAGAGCGAGGCGCGGTTCCGCGACATCGCCGACACCGCCCCGGTGCTGATCTGGGTCACCCGGAAGGACGGGACCCGGGCCTTCGTCAACCAGGCCTATGTCGACTATATCGGCGGGAGCTACGAAACGGCGCTGCAGGCAGACTGGCGCGCCCTCATCCATCCTGACGATGACCAGCGGATCATCGCCGAATCCGTGGCGGGCGAGGTGTCCGGCGAGCCTTTTTCGCTCGAGGCACGCTACCTCCGGCACGACGGGGAACATCGCTGGCTGAAGTCCTTTTCCCGGCCGCGACTGGGAGCCCGGGGTCAGTTGCTCGGGTTTGTGGGCGTGGCTTTCGACGTCACGGAAGCCCAGCGTGCCGAGCAGGACCTGAAGCGGATCAACGAACTGCTGGAAGAACGCGTCGGCGAGGCCCTGGCGGAAAAGGCGCGGGCCGAGGCCGACCTGATGCATGCCCAGCGCATGGAGGCTGTGGGTCGCCTGACCGGGGGTGTGGCCCATGACTTCAACAACCTGCTGACCGTCGTGATCGGGGGACTGGACATGATCCTGCGCTCGCCCGAGGACGGGGCCAGACGACAGAAGATGGGCGAGGCGGCGCTGGCGGCGGCGCGACGCGGCGAACGGCTGACGCACCAGTTGCTCGCCTTCTCCAGACGCCAGACCCTTCGCCCCGAAGCGGCCGACCTCAATGCCCTGATCCGCCAGAGCGCCCCCCTGTTGCGCCGCGCGGTCGGCGAGGCGCTGGACTACCGGCTGAAGCTCCGGCGCGCGGGCGCGCATGTGATTGTCGATCCGGCGCAGTTCGAGGCGGCCCTGCTCAACCTGATCGTCAACGCGCGCGACGCCATCGCGGAGAAGGGCCCGGGCGAGGGCGGAACCATCACCGTCAAGACCCGGTCGTGTCGCATCGAGGCCGGTGAAGTGACCGACGTCGAAGCGGGCGACTATGTCTGCGTCAGTGTGTCGGACACCGGCCCGGGCATGGACGAGGAAACCCTGCGCCGGGTGTTCGAGCCCTTCTTCACCACCAAGGCTGTGGGCAAGGGGACCGGCCTGGGCCTCAGCCAGGTCTATGGCTTCGCGCGTCAGAGCGGCGGCGGCGTCCGGATCGAGTCCACGCGGGGCGAGGGGGCGACCGTCGACATCTACCTGCCGCCGGCCGCCCGGACGGACACGGCTCCCGTCGAGCCCGCGGCGACGCCGGCCGCGACGACCTCGGGACGCCTTCTGCTCGTTGAGGACGATCCGGGCGTCACGACGGTCGCCATAGACCTCCTGACCATGCATGGCCTCGATGTCACAACCGCCGAAAACGGTCCCGAGGCCCTGTCGCGTCTCGAGACAGGGACCTTCGATATCATGCTCACCGATGTGGTCATGCCGGGCGGAATGTCCGGCGTCGAGCTGGCGCGGCGGGCCGCTGCCCTCTATCCGGCCATGCGCATCCTGCTGGCGTCCGGCTATGCCGGTGACGAGGTGGACGACGAACTCAGGGGAGCCCCCTGGCCGCTGCTCAGGAAGCCCTACTCCGGTGACGAGCTCTTCGAGGCCCTGACGCGCGCCTGTGCGACCCGGTCGGGCGCGGGTGACTAGACCGGATCGATCACGCGGATCTCTGGCCAGCGGGCCACCACGCCGGCCACCGCACGGTCCCATCCCCGGGCGAGCGGCCGGTCGGGGTTCGGCCGGATCACGCGGTCAAGGACGTCGTCCAGACCGAACGGGGCGGCGACCGTGATCGACCCGTCCGGCTCAAGGCGGATGCCAACGGCGAAGGCGGGAGCGACGAAACGGCCGAGTGCCTCATCGGTGCAGGACAGGGGCGCATAGTCCTCACCGAACCGGTCCCTGAACCAGAGATGCACCCGGGCCTGGTTTCTGACCTCGACCTGGGCGCGCAGCGGCATGCCAAAGGCTGCGGCGACCCGCCGGATGACGGCGTCCTCTGCGTCCCACGAGGTGTCCGGGTCGAAATAGCCGAGGTCGTAGTCCTTGCGGCCATAGCCCGCCGGCCGGCCACCGAGGGCATTCCAGACCGTCTGGTAGACCGCGCCTGAGAAAATCCTCCAGTCGGGCAGCCCCACCGCGCGCGCGGTCGCCAGCACCTGCATGAGGTCCGGATCGGCCCGAACCATCTCGACCAGCTGCGCCTGCCCGGACACGCTCATCGCCGGTCCCGCAACGGCCAACCGTGATCCAGCGGGCCATGCCCCCGGCCCAGTCCGGGCGCACGACGAATGGCCTCGGCCACATAGGCCCACGCCTGCGCCGCCGCCGTCTCCATCGGGTAACCCAGCGCCAGACCCGCCGCGATCGCACTGGCGAGCGTGCACCCGGTCCCGTGGGTCGAGGTCGTCTCGATGCGCGGTCCCTCCAGCAGGGTTTGGCCCGAGGCGGTCAGCAGCAGATCGACGACCGTCGCGCCCTCGACATGGCCACCCTTCATCAGCACGGCTCGCGCCCCCATGGCGAGCAGGGCCTCTCCCGCCCGACGCTGGCCGTCCAGATCAGCCACGACGATGCCGGTCAGGGCCTCGGCCTCGGGCGCATTGGGCGTCAGCAGGGCGGCGCGGGGCACCATGAGCCGGCGAACAGCCTCGATGGCGTCCGGCTCCAGAAGGGCGGCCCCGCCCTTGGCGACCATGACCGGGTCGACGACGGCGGGGGCATCGGTTGTGTCCAGGATCGCCGCAACGCGCTCGACCACGGCGACCGAGCCCAGCATGCCGGTCTTGACGGCATCGGCCCCGATATCATCCAGCACCGCCCGGGCCTGGGCCTCGATCAGGTCCAGCGGCAGGGGATAGACGCCGTGGACGCCGAGGGTGTTCTGGACCGTGATCGCGGTGATCGCCGTGGCGGCATGGCCGCCCAGGGCGGTCACCGCCTTGATGTCGGCCTGGATGCCCGCGCCGCCACCGGAGTCCGATCCCGCGATGATCAGGACACGGCCGCGCGGAGAGTGGGAGGCTTCGATCATATCCTCACATGCGGCACAGCGTTGCCTCGGGCAAGCTGGCGTAGCCTTTCGCCCCGCACGATCGAAGCCGGTCATTCAGGGGAAGGCCAGACACGATGATCCTGAGCCTCGGCCTCGCCGTGCTGGCCGCCCTCTGCGCCTTCGTCATGGGCTATGCCCTCAACCAGGGCACGACCTGCGCGGTGGTCGCCGCGCGTCAGGTTCTCGATGAGCGGCGGCCGACGATGCTGCTGGGGTTCGGCGTGGCGGCAGCGGCCGCAGGACTGGTCTGGCTGCCGCTGGCCTGGATGACGAACGGGGCTGTGACCCTGACACCGGAACATACCGTCGGCGGGGGTCTGATGCTCGGCAGCGTGCTTCTGGGGCTTGGCACCGTCATGAACCGGGCCTGCCTGATGGGCAGCATTTCGCGCATCGGTGACGGGCGACTGAGCTATCTGGGACTGCCTGTCGGCCTTGCGGCGGGTTTCGTGCTGGGCGATCGCCTCGGCCTGTCCGCGCCCGGTGCGCAGGAGAACATGCTGGGCCGTCCTTCCGGGATCGGACTGCTGGTCCTCGTCGTCTTCGGCGTTCTTGCGTGGCTCGGCTGGTGGGGTATGCGCCGGCTCGGCGACGCCGGTGGCGAGGATCGCTGGAGCTGGCGAACCGCCATGGTCGTCCTCGGCGTCTCGGGAGCCGTCCTGTTCGCCGTGGCCCCGGGATGGACCCTGGCCGACGCCATCCGGCTGGCGGTGCCCGGTGGTGTGATGTCGGTCATGGCCGCCGGGGCGCTGGGCCTGCTCATGTTCGCCATCCTGTCCGGTGGGGCGATCGTGTCGGGAATACGCCGCCGATCGTTCACCTTGCGCCCGCCCCGGCCGGTGGCCTTCAGCCGTTCGGTCCTCGGCGGGGCGGTGATGGCGCTGGGGGCCAATCTGGTCCCGGGCGGAAACGACACCCTGCTTCTCGCGGCCCTGCCCGGTGCCACGGTGGCGGGTCTGGTGGCCTATATCGTGATGTCCGCGACGGTCTTTGCTCTTCTGTTCGCGGGTCGCGGCGTCAGGCACGCCCGGACGCAAGCAGCCCTCAGATCGCCGCCCGGACCGCCGCCTGTGTCGTGAGCGCCTGCACCGTCTCACGGACGTCGTGGACGCGGATGATCGACGCCCCGCGCCGGGCCCCCTCCAGAGCCAGCGCGATCGATCCTCCCAGCCGGTCAGTGGCTTCGGCGGCCGAGGGGTCAATGTTGCGGATCATGCGCTTGCGGCTGGCCCCCAGCAGGACGGGGAAGCCTCGCGCCGCCAGCCGGTCGAGCGAGGCGATAAGGGCCAGATTGTGCTCGACCGTCTTGCCGAAACCGATGCCGGGATCCAGCGTGATCCGGTCGCGCGCCACGCCCGCCGCCATGGCCACCCCGGCCCGGGCAACCAGATAGTCAGCCACCTCGGCCACGACGTCACCATAGACCGGTTCGACCTGCATGGTGCGCGGTTCGCCCAGCATATGCATCAGCACGACCTCGCACCCAAGGTCGGCGGCGACGGCCGGGCTGTCGGGCGAAAAGGTCAGGGCCGACACGTCGTTCCAGATGGTCGCGCCGGCCGCAAGGGCGGCACGCGCGACCTCGGGCTTCATGGTGTCGATGCTGATGGGGCCGTGCCAGCGGGCGTGGACGGCGGCGATTACCGGCACGACGCGGGCGATCTCCTCGTGCGTCGGTACGGGATCGGCACCGGGACGGGTGCTCTCGCCCCCGATATCCAGGATATCGGCCCCGTCGCCGATCAGCCGCATGGCCTGGGCGAGGCCGGCCTCGGCCGTCGCATGCAGACCGCCGTCCGAAAAACTGTCGGGCGTGACGTTGACGATGCCCATGACGCGGGGACGCATGCGGATAGTCCTTGGGTGAAACGAGACAGGGCGCACCCTTCGGCGCGCCCCGTCCTTAGCCTATCTGCCCGGTCTGACGATCAGTGAACCGTCGGGTGCTGATCCGAGGCGACCACTGTGACCCCTTCCGACACCGGCGTGACCGGCACGGAGACCGACGGACCGGCGTTGGGGAAGTTGTTCTCGTCGCGATTCGGGGCCGCGCCCTTCTCCAGCAGATCCTTGATCTCCTCGCCGGACATGGTCTCGTATTCCAGCAGGGCCTGGGCCAGCTTCTCGAGATCCCCGGCCTTGTCGGTCAGGATCTTGCGGGCCTCGTCCCATCCGGAGGTGACCAGCTTCTTGACCTCGGCGTCGATGATCCGGGCCGTCTCTTCCGAGACGTTCTGGCTGCGCGCGACCGAGTGTCCGAGGAACACCTCCTGCTCGTTCTCGCCGTAGGCCACGGTGCCCAGCACGTCGGAGAAGCCCCACTGGGTCACCATCCGGCGGGCCAGCTTGGTCGCCTGCTGGATGTCCGAGGACGCGCCCGAGGTGATGTTCTCCTTGCCGAAGATCAGCTCCTCGGCCACGCGTCCGCCGGCCATGATGGCGATCCGGTCGATCATCTGCTGGTACTTCATGGAATAGCGGTCGCCTTCCGGCAGCTGCATCACCATGCCCAGCGCCTGTCCACGCGGGACGATGGTCGCCTTGTGCACCGGGTCGGCCATCTTGACGTTCATGGCGACGATGGCATGGCCACCCTCGTGATAGGCGGTCAGGCGGCGCTCTTCCTCGTTCATGGCCATGGACTTGCGCTCGGCGCCCATCATGACCTTGTCCTTGGCGTCCTCGAAGTCGCGATGGGTAACCATGCGACGGTCCTTGCGCGCCGCCATCAGGGCCGCCTCGTTCACGAGGTTGGCCAGATCGGCCCCCGAGAAGCCCGGCGTCCCGCGCGCGATCGTCTTGGTATTGACGTCGGCGGCCAGGGGCACGTCCTTCATGTGAACGCGAAGAATGCGCTCGCGGCCCGAGACGTCGGGATTGGGCACCACGACCTGGCGGTCAAAGCGGCCGGGACGCAGCAGGGCCGGGTCCAGCACGTCGGGGCGGTTGGTGGCGGCAATCAGGATGATGCCTTCATTGGCCTCGAACCCGTCCATCTCGACCAGCAGCTGGTTCAGCGTCTGTTCGCGCTCATCGTTGCCGCCGCCCAGACCGGCGCCCCGGTGACGACCGACCGCGTCGATCTCGTCGATGAAGATGATGCAGGGGGCGTTCTTCTTGGCCTGCTCGAACATGTCGCGCACGCGGCTGGCGCCGACGCCGACGAACATCTCGACGAAGTCCGAGCCCGAGATGGAGAAGAAAGGCACGCCCGCCTCCCCCGCGACAGCGCGGGCCAGCAGGGTCTTGCCGGTGCCGGGAGGGCCCACCAGAAGCGCCCCCTTGGGGATCTTGCCGCCCAGGCGCTGGAACTTGCCCGGATCCTTGAGGAAATCGACGACCTCCTGAAGCTCCTCCTTGGCCTCGTCGACGCCGGCGACGTCGTCGAAGGTCTTTCTGCCCTTGTGTTCGGTCAGCAGCTTGGCCTTGGACTTGCCGAAGCCCATGGCCCCGCGCGCGCCGCCCTGCATCTGGCGCATGAAGAAGATCCAGACCCCGACCAGCAGCAGGATGGGCAGAAGGCCGATCAGCAGGCCCTGCCACCAGGCCTGACGCGTCGTCTTGACATCGACCTGGGCGCCCGAGGCGCGGATGGTCTCGATCAGGGTCTCGTTCGGATAGGGCGTGGTTGAGGTGAAGCGGGTGTCGTTCTGGTAGACGCCCGTGATCTGGTCACCGCGGACCGAGACCGACTTGATCTGACGGGCCTCCGTGGCCGTGACCAGCTGCGAATAGGTGATCGGCTGCGGCCGGTTCTGGGCCTGGGCACCCGCGGGTTGGCCCGGCAGGGTGCCGCCGTTCTGGCTGACGGCGGCATAGACGGCCAGAAGGCCCAGGATGATCACGCCCCAGATGGCCAGATTGCGAAGGTTCATCGGTTCGAAGTCCTCGTCGCCGACCGCCCGGTCGGCATGGGTTTCACTCAGTCGGATTCAAAATAGGTCAGACGGCGTCGTTTCGCCATGGACGGTTCGCTTCAGGTCCGTTTCCTGCGTCGTTTCGCCCAGAGCCAGCATCAGGCGGCGCGGCGCGAGGTTCAGGACCTTCGCCACGCGCCATGCAAGAACCGGGCGATCCGATCCGTCCCGGATCAGGACCGGCAGGGCACTGCGCGAGGCCGGGGGCGACCGGGAAGCGAGGGTGCGGTCCGCGTCGGACAGCCGCGTCAGCAGACCGAGCGCCGGCACGACGCTCCAGCCGTCGTCGGGTGCGGTGATCTCATGGCGGCCGTCCCAGACGGCTGGGCGATCCGGGTTCAGGCGCAAGGGAATGGGCGGCCGGCGACGGAACTCCCCCGCCTCGCGCAGGACGAGCACCCGGTCCGGCGTCGCCTCGATCCGCGCCCCGGCGAGCGTGGCGGTGAAGGCGGTTCCGGCCGCCAGCCGGGCCTCCAGGGCATTCAGACGGTCGGCGCGCGGCAGGCGGTCATGACCGGCGGCGCAGAGGAGGGTTTGCGCCAGGCGGGTCACCCCCGCGAATCCCTCTCCCATCGGGAGAGGGATTGAGCGCCCGAGAGCCGTCGGGCGATCGGACTTGCGCCAAGGGGTGAGGGGTTCCGCCCTGACCGGATCGCACAGGAACCCCTCACCCTTTCGGCTATCGGCATCGCTCCGCTCTGCGAGCCTCAAGCCCTCTGCCGATGGGCGAGGGTCCAGCGATCTGCGAGCCGCTCCCCGCCCGAACCCCTCGTTCCCCGGATCCTCGATCCAGTCCCGGCCCTTCGCCCGCAGGAGGCCCCGCAACGTCTCTCGCCACTCCCCCAGCATCGGGCGGAGCAGCATCAGCCCTCGCCCCTCGGGCCAGGCCGGGCTGGGTGACCATTCCCTCAGCCCCCCCAGTGTCGACCCGCGCGCCCGCATCCAGTCGCCCTCCGCCGCATCGTCGGCCGTGTGACCGAACAGGACGACCAAGGCGCCGATCTCTCGCGCGGCGTCGGCGATCAGCGCATGGCGGGCACGACGGGCGGCGGCGGGCAGACCGGTCGAGGGCTTGATGCCGGTCCAGCGTCGCTCGATCCAGTCGGCGCCGACCGACTGCGCCACGGTCTGACACTGGAGCGACCAGGCGCGACTGTCCGAATTCAGGCCATGGTCCACTGTGATGGCCACCAGCCGCCGACCCGCCCGTCGAGCCCAGACGGCAGCGATCTCCAGCAGGGCCAGGGAGTCCCCGCCACCGGACAGCGCCAGGGCGACGGGGTGGTCCACGTCATGCTCCAGCCGGGCATCCAGCCGTGCGAGGACCCGATGTTCCAGCGCGCTCGCCGGGCCGTCCCGTCTCAGCGGCAGTTCGCCCGGGTGCGGGTGTCCGCTGCGATCTGGCGCAGGCCCGGCGTGGCGCCGGCGGCATACCGGCGATCGAACTCGCCCAGCGCCGCACACGCCTGGGGGTCGCGATTGGTGGCCTCCAGCCCTCTCGCCAGCTTCAGGGTCACCTCGCCCGCCCACGGCAGGGTCGGCCAACCCTGCAGCGCCGTGGCATACTGCTGTACCGCCCCGGCCTGGTCTCCTCCGGCCCGGATGATGTCTCCGATGCGCCAGACAGCCTCCCTGCCCGACGGCGTGTCGGCCCAGGTCGAGGCGACCAGCTCCAGCGCCGCGCGGCCCCGCGCCGGGTCGGTCGCCAGCAGTGCGCGCGCCGCGGCAAGGTCGGCCACCGCGTCCCCCGTCGGGGACCGGCTTGCGGCCTCCTCGGCCTCCCGGGCGGCGGCCTCGGCCTCCTCGCGGGCCCGTTCGATCCCGCCGAGCCGGCTCTCGGCGTTGGCGAGGCGGGCGCGCAGCGCGGCGTTGTCGCGGTCACTCTCGTCCAGCTGGAAGGTCAGACGCTCGAGATCGCCGTTCACCCGCTGAACCGTTCGCTCCATGTCCTGAAGGCGGCGGTCCAGAATCGACATCCGCCCCTGCAGGGCGACGACCTCGGGGTCGGACTCGACCAGAACGGGCGAGCCCTGCGCGTTCCTCTGCGTCAGGGCGCGCTCCAGCCGGCGGACGTTGCGGTCCAGGTTGTCGAGGCGGCGCACGTCCCACTGGATGGCCGGCAAGGGCTGGGTCTGGGCCACCACGGCACCGCCGATCATGCCCGTGGCAACCGCGGCGAGCGCGAGGGTCCGGAAGGTCAGTCGTCTTTTCATACCGGCACAGGTTCCACCGATTTGGGGCCGCCGCAAGGCGTCAGGAGCCCAGACCCAGAAAGACGATCCCGACCAGGAACAGGGTCACGGTGAACGCACAGAACAGCAGGAGGAAGAACGTCCGCCACAAGGCCGAGAACCAGCCGAGCGAATAGGTGCCCTTCAGCTGGGCGAACATGTGCGCCGGGACCGTGAGGGCCAGCAGGCTTCCGATTGTTGCGCCCGTCGCCTCGCGCCAGTCGTCCCCGTCGCCGGACAGTGTGTCGACCAGCCCGATCCCCATGCTGAGGATCGCCATGAAGGTCAGGGAGTAAAGGACGAACACCCCGTGGTCGTACCAGGTGAAGCCGCGTCTCCAGACAAACAGCAGCCACACGAACGGGATCGACAGCGGCACCAGCAGGAAGGCGAATTTGTAGAGGGTCTGCTGAACCTTGTAGAGCGCGAAGTCCGGATTGGAGAGTTTCTGCAGGATCTTCTCACGGAATTTCTTGTCTCCGATGCCGATGCTGACACGCCTGTCCTCAACGGCGTCGGCGACTTCAGCCTGCCAGCTACCGGGACTGAGGCCGTCCGCCCGAGGTCCCGCCGTTTGCGCCGCCTCCAGCGACGTCAGCCGCTCTCGCGCCGCCGTCAGACCCGTTTGCAGCCCGCCGAGGGCCGCCCCGGCACCGGGCTGCCCGGCCGCCACGCTCGCTTCGGTCTCGGCGATCGAGGCTTCCAGCTCCGTGACGCCTGTACGGGCCGAGGCGATGCGGTCCTCCAGACTCTCGACCTCGACGATATCGCCGCCGCCAAAGCTCAGGACAAAAAACATCAGGAAGACGGTGAACAGGAACAGCGCCAGCGGCGAGACGTAGCGCGTGCGCTTGCCCTGGATCCACTCGCGCGTCAGCCGGCCGGGGTTCAGCAGCAGCAGGGGCAGGGTGCGCCAGATGCGGGCGTCGAAATGCATGACGCCATGCAGCAGCTCCTCGCCCAGATGCAGCAGGCTGCGATGGACGTGGGTCGCCTGTCCGCAGTTCGAGCAGAACTTGCCCGAGACCGGCTCGCTGCAATCCGGGCAGGTGTCATGGCGATCGCCCGAGCGACCCGTGGGCCTTTCGATCGCGCCCGCGATCAGCCCGCCGGTCGCGGCACCGCCCGCAGCGTCAATGTCGACCATGTCCGCCCCCGGGTCCGATCAACCGTCACTCTGACGCGGTGCACAAGACCCGGCAAGCGTGGCCCGGACCGGCCCTGGGATCAGTTCGCACCCGAGACGATGGCCGTATGGCCGTTGCGGTTCCTGGCCCAGCTCTCCTCGCTGGCCCCCTGGGCGATCGGGCGCTCCTTGCCGAAGCTGATGGTGTCGATCCGTCCCGCCGAGACGCCGCGCTCGATCAGATAGTTGCGGATCGATTCGGCGCGCCGCGCCCCCAGCGCCAGATTGTACTCGCGGGTGCCTCGCTCGTCGGCATTGCCTTCGATGCGGACGGTGACCTGCGGATAGCGCTGCAGCCAGGCCGCCTGGGCGTCGAGGCGCGGATAGGCCTCGGGGCTGATCGAATAGCTGTCCAGATCGAAATAGATACGGTCGCCCACATTGACGACGAACTCCTGCTGCGAGCCCGGCGCGCCCGAGCCCACGCTGGAGCCCTCGATGCCCCCGGCCTCCGGGCCCCGGTAGGCGGGAACGTCTGTGCCTGCGCCGGCACCGGTCTCGCCGGTCACGCCCTCGACCGGGGCGCGCGGGGCACAGGCCGCCATGGCCATGACGGTCAGGCCGATCAGGGCGACCTTGGCGGTGCGGGATGCGGTCATCATCGGATCATCTCCTGTATTCGTCGGGCAGGGGCTTCACGGGCCAGCATATGGTGTCGGCCCAAGGGGTGTTCGTCAAAAAATGGCTCAGGTATCGCAGGCGTCGGGACCACCGGTCCCCAGATTGGCAGAGGTCTCGTCCAGCAGGGGCGACCAGGCGGGATCCGAGCCCCGCCCCTGATATCCGGACTGGGCGATCACCCGCCCCGACAGGTCGACCATCCACAGGTTGGTGTTCCCGCCGCGCGTCTGGCGCGAGAACATCAGATAGCGGCCGTTGGGGGCCCAGGACGGGCCTTCCTCGAAATAGGAGCGGCTCAGCATCCGCTCGCCGGATCCGTCGGGAGCCATGACGCCGATGCCGAACTGGCCGCCGCCCGACCTGGTGAAGGCGATCAGGTCGCCGCGCGGGCTCCAGGCCGGGGCGGTATAGCTGCCCCCGCCCCGCGAGATCGGGCGCTGGCCCGAGCCGTCGGCATTCATCACATACAGCCGCGGCGTACCCGACCGGTCAGAGTTGAACACCAGCCGCGAGCCGTCGGGGCTGAAAGAGGGCGAGGTGTCGATGCCCGGATCGCTGGTCAGGCGCGACAGCCGGCGCGTCTGCAGGTCCATGACATAGACGTCGGTATTGCCGCCGCGGATGATCGAGAAGGCGACCCTGGTTCCGTCAGGCGAATAGCGCGGGGCCAGGGGCTGTCCGTCGAACTCACCGAGATTCTCGCGGCGGCCCGTGGTCAGGTTGTAGAGATAGATCCGGCTGTAGTCCTCACCCAGCGCCATATAGACGATCTCGTCCGGATTGGACGAAAAGCGCGGCGTCAGGATGATCTCCGACCCGTCGGTCAGGAAGACGGGGTTGTAGCCGTCCTGATCCACGATCGCGAGGCGCGACAGGCGGTTCAGCTCGGTCCCGCTCTCGGCGACATAGACGATGCGGGTATCGAAAACCCCGCCCTCGCCCGTCATCCGCTGATAGACGACGTCGGCGATCTTGTGGGCGATGCGGCGCCATTGTTCCGGCGTGGCCGTGAAATTATAGCTGACCAGCTGGCACTGGCGGTACGGGTCATACAGCCGGAAACCCACGTCGTTGCGCCCGTCCGGCCGTGGTGTCACCGAGCCGTACAGCACCGCCTGGGCCCCGATCTGGGTCCACTGCGAAAAGTTGGGGGCATTGGCCAGGGTCAGGCCGGTCTCGATGAAACTGGCCGGATTGATCGGCTCGAAGAAGCCCGAGCGGCGCAGGTCGCCCGACAGAACCTCGGCGATCGAGGCCCCGTTCTGGCCGCTGAAGGGGGCCACCGCGATCTGGAAAGGACGCAGCACGCCCTGGTCGATCTCGACCTCGATCGGGCCACCGTCCTGGGCCGGCTGCTGGCGGGCCTGCTGTTGCGACGGGCCGCCGTTCAGGCTCTGCGTCGCGCTCTGGGCCTGCACCAGGGAGGTCGCGGCGAGACCGAGCACGCAAACCGTCGAAAGTAGCAGAATCAGACGCATCAATGGCTCCGGATCGTCGAACGCGAGAGGTCCCGACCCTTATCCATGGGCCGTGTGACAAACGCCAGCTTGGCGCGGATTGGGGCGAGATTCGGGACGGCAAGGATTGCCGGGGGCGATGTCAGTCAGCGCCTTAGTTGATGCGTGATGCGTGATGCGCTAGATCTCGCCTATGAGAACGACGTTGACAATCGATGACGATGTCCTGGAGCGCGCTCGCGCGATCGCGGAGTATGAAAACCGGTCTATAGGTGACGTGGTGTCAGAGCGCCTGCGGAACTCGTTCGAGGCTCCCGGCCTCGTAACCGACACCTGGAATGGCTTTCCCCAGCTGCCGAAACGCGGCGCTGTCGTGACCATGAAGATGGTCAATGCCGCCAGGGATGAGGAGGATTGATCCATCTCCTCGACGCCAACGTCCTGATCGCATTGATCGACCCCGATCACGTCCACAGCGCCTACGCCAAGGCGTGGTTTGAGAGGACGGTCGATGAAGGCTGGGCCACATGCCCGATGACCGAAAACGCCTTTGTCAGGATCGCGGGCAAGCCGTCCTACAATATGCCCGGCACCTTCTCTGATATGGCCGACCTCCTCGTCCGGGTGCGCGCCCGGCCGGGCCATGTGTTCTGGCCCGACAGCATCAGCCTCGTGTCCAACCCGTTGATCGACACGCGTCGCATCGCGGGGCATGGCCAGATCGCCGACATCTATCTGTTGGCCTTGGCTGTCCAGAACGGCGGCCGGCTGGCCACCTTCGATCGGCGTATCGCCGCCTCCGCCGTCAGGGGCGGACCCGAAGCCCTGGTCGTCATCGAGAGCTCTCAGGCCTAGCGATTCCGGCACACCGTCTGGGTGATGTACGACGGTCGAAAGCGCCCGCCCGGGAAGTTCGCCGGCACATCGAAGACGCCGACTTCTCGGAAGGCTCGCAGAACGCCATCAGCCGCCACACGGTAGATCGGGTCGGATTGCGGAGAGACCAGCGTCGGGCCGGCGACGACCCGGCCATCGACAGAAAGCGCTACATCGAGAACGACCCTCAAGTCGTCGCGCTCGCAGACGGACGCAGGCCAGGCTGGGTCAACCTGGTTGAAGATGGCGGCGATCTGCGGGCCCGTTGCCTGGGCGGCCCGGCCCTGACCCTGCTGACCCGTCGGCGCGCGGGGGCCCGGTGTCGGCGCCGGGCGACGCGGACCCGCCAGGGCGTCGAGGTCCAGAGGCGCCGTCGGCTGTGTCGGGGCGGGGCGCGGCGGCGTGGGACGCGGCGGTGTCGGACGCGGCGGGGTCGCCCGCGGGGGCGTCGGCGTCGGCGGCGACGGGCGCGGCGGGGCTGGACGCGGCGGTGTGGGCCTTGGAGTCGGCGCGGGTCGCGGCGGAGGTGGAGTCGGTGCCGGGGGCGTCGGCTCGGGCGGCGCTGGTTCGGGCGCGGTCGTCTCGGGCGGGGCGGTGGCGGCGTCTTCGGTGCTCAGCTCATCCGAGGGATTATCGGCCGGCGCGGCCTCGACCACCTGCGACGACACGATCGAAACCGGCACGGAGCTGATGATCGGCGTGATCTCCTCGCGCTCGGCCCGGGGGATCAGGAACAGGGCCGCGACGCCCGCGTGCAGCAGGATCGCGCCCAGGATCGCCGGGGAAGGAGCCCGCGCCGCCATGGCTCAGCCTTCCGCCTCCGGGGCGGTGTCGGTGATCAGGTTCAGCCTGGTGAAGCCCGCCGCAGACAGTCGCGCCATGACCCGCGCCACCGCCTGATAGGGCGCGCGGCCGTCGGCGCGGACAAAGACGGAGAGCTCTTCCCGATCCGTCTCGCCGGCGGCATCGGCGACCCGTTCGGTCAGGGCGTCGAAGGCCGTCTCATCCCTCTGGACGAAGATCGCGCCGTCGGCATCAATGGACACAGTGACCGGCGGCTTGTCGGTCTCGACCGCGCTGGCCTCGGTCTTGGGCAGTTCGACCGGCACGCCGACGGTCAGCAGCGGCGCCGAGATCATGAAGATGATCAACAGCACCAGCATCACGTCCACGAGGGGCGTGACGTTGATCTCCGACAGGGGCCGCCTCCTGGGCCGTCGCCGCCCCCGGACATGCCCGCCGCCTGCGCCTGCACCCATCGCCATGGCTCAGACGCTCCGACGGACGCCGAGGTCGGACGGCGGCGGAGGCGGAGAGACGGCAACGCTTCCCCCGCCCAGCCGCCGCGCGACGGCCGCCTGCAGATCGTCTGCAAAGCTCTCGAGACGACCGGTGAACTTGCCCGCGTCGATCGAGAACTTGTTGTAGGCGATATAGGCCGGGATCGCCGCCGCCAGGCCGATGGCCGTGGCGAACAGGGCCTCGGCGATGGCCGGGGCCACGGTGGTCAGATTGGTGTTCCCGGCCGCCGCGATAGCGCCGAACGCGTTCATGATGCCCCAGACCGTGCCGAACAGGCCGATGAAGGGCGAGGCGGTGGCGACCACCGACAGGACGCCCAGTCCCTCCTCGATGCGCTGCCCCTCGCGGGCGATCAGGGAGTCCAGCGCCCGGTCGATGCGGGTGATCAGCAGGTTCCCCTGTGTATCTGTCAACGGCCCCTTGGAGCGCGTCTCGCGCCAGTCCGACAGGGCGATGACCAGCATGCGGGGCAGGGCGTGACTGGGCTCGGCTCCGGCCTGGGACGCGATGTCTTCCAGCGACCGGCCCGAGGCGATGGACCGCTCGAAGGTGTCGGCCTGACGGTTCAGGGCGATGAACCGGAAGGCCTTGTCGATGATGATCGTCCAGGACCACAGCGAGGCCAGGGCCAGGCCGATCATGACGCTTTTAACCACCCAGTCGGCGGCCATGAACAGGTGGACCGGGTTCAACAGGGTGGCATCGGCGGCTTCGGCGGTCATTCAGGGGTCCTTCTGCGCGCGGCATGGCCTATCCAGCGACCGCCCGTGGCCCTTCTAAGGCAGGTTCGCCGTCCGAGTCGCTAACGCCTGGTGCCAGAACCTGACGACCGAGGGTCTGTTGCCGCAGAGACTCACTCTCCTGAAGCATCGGCGGGAGCCAGCCACGGCGCGACAGCCTCGATCAGGGCGCGGGTCGGCCGGCGAGGGCGACCGTCGAGATGGATGCACACCGCCGTGACATCGGCCCGGCACAGCACCTCGCCGTCGCGCTCTATCGTCTGCGAGATGATCAGCCGGGGTCCCTTGACGGCGTCGTAGCGGGTGCGGACCAGCAGGGCGTCGTCGATGCGGGCGGGCCGGACGAAGGCCAGCGTCATCCCGGCGATCACGAAGGCCATGGGAGCCTCGCCTTCCAGCAGCTGGGCATGGCCGATGCCGATGGCGCGCAGGAAGTCCGACCGCCCCCGCTCGAAATAGCGGACGTAGTTGGCGTGATAGACCACCCCGGTGAAGTCGGTGTCCTCGTAGTAGACGCGCACGGGCAGCAGGTGATCGCGCCCGTCGAACCGGCCGGAAGTGGGGGTGTCGGTCACGCCGCGCGCTTGGCCTTCGCAGCCTCGACCAGAACCTCGGCCATCCTTTCTCGCCAGTCCTCACCCTGCTCGGCGAAAGCCTCGATGGTTTCCGCTGGTAGCCTCAGCCAGACCTCGCTGTAGCCGGTCAACCGGGCATAGGAAGCAGGCGACAGAACCTCGCGCGCCGGGCGCATCCTTCCGATATCCCGATCGGTCAGCTCGGGGTTGTCGAGATCCAGCTCTGCGTCAGGCGCTTCGGAGTTCGTCATACTTCTTCACCTCGCGCGGGTTGGCACGCCGCAGGCTTATGATCCACGTCGTATCCTCGCGTTCTGTATAGACGACGACGTGAATACGACCCGCGATCGGAAGATAACCATACCACCGCAACTCGCCATAGTCTCGACGGTCATCCAGCGCGATGAACGCGGCCGCCCAGTCTCCATTGATGGCTTCACCGAGCGACAAACCGTGCTTGACGCGATTGGCGGCGTCCTTGCCCTCGTGAAAGCCGATGCTCACTCAAAAAGACCCGCCTGGATCGCGCCGGTCGGCTTGGGCGGCTCGGCCAGCCCCAGGTGCGCATAGGCCCGGGCGCACGCCATTCGGCCGCGCGGCGTGCGCTGGATGAAGCCCTGCTGCAGCAGATAGGGCTCGATCACGTCCTCGACCGCGTCTCGCGCCTCGGCGATGGCGGCGGCGAGGGTGTCCATGCCGACCGGGCCGCCACCGTAGTTCTCGATCAGGGCCTTGAGGAACCGGCGATCGTTCGCGTCCAGCCCCGCCTCGTCGATCTCCAGCCGGCTCAACGCCCGCGCGGCGACGATGCGGTTGATGACCGGCGCGCCCTCGGCCCCGGCGAAGTCGCGCACCCGCCGCAACAGCCGTCCGGCCACGCGCGGCGTGCCTCGCGACCGGCTGGCGATCTCGCGCGCCCCCTCGTCGTCAACGGCCACACCCATCTTCCTCGCCGCGCCGGTGATGACCCGGACCAGCTCCTCGGGCGTATAGAACTCCAGCCGCAGGGGAATGCCGAACCGGTCCCTCAGCGGCGTGGCCAAAAGGCCCGCCCGTGTCGTCGCCCCGACCAGGGTAAAGGGCGCCAGATCGATCCGGACCGACCGTGCCGACGGGCCCTCGCCGATGATCAGGTCCAGCACATGGTCCTCCATCGCTGGATACAGGATCTCCTCCACCGTCGGGGCCAGGCGGTGGATCTCGTCGATGAAAAGGACGTCGCGCGGTTCCAGATTGGTCAGGATGGCGGCCAGATCGCCCGCCTTGGCGAGGATGGGCCCGCTGGTGGCGCGGAATCCCACGCCCAGTTCGCGCGCGACGATCTGGGCGAGGGTGGTCTTGCCCAAGCCAGGAGGACCGAACAGCAGGACATGGTCCATCGCCTCACCACGCCCGCGCGCCGCCTCGATGAAGACCTTCAGATTGCCCTTGGCCTGCTCCTGGCCGACGAAGTCCGACAGGGTCTGTGGCCGCAGGGCGCGGTCGTAGGTCTCGCCCGGGGCGGGCTGGGGCGAGATGATCCGGTCGTCGCTCACCGCCCAAGCTCCTGCAGCGCCGCGCGGATGACGGCCGACAGCTCGGCCGCGTCACCCAGACGGATCAGGGCCTGATCGACGGCCCGGCGCGCATTGACCTCGGCCACGCCCAGACCCAGCAGGGCGGACACCGCCTCGCCCGTCACACTTGGGACCGTCAAGGCGATCTCCACAGGCCCGCCGGCCGCCGACGGCGTAAAGGACACCTCGCCCAAAGGCTTGCCCTTCAGTTCGGTGACGATGCGCAAGGCCAGCTTGGGGCCGACACCGTTGGCACGCCCCACCGCCGCCTTGTCCTCGCGTGCCACGGCGGAGGCCAGTTCGCCCGGCGGCAGGACATCCAGCACCGACAGGGCCGCCTTGGGTCCCACGCCCTGAATGGCCAGCAGCGTGGTGAAGGCCCGCCGCTCGTCGCGCGTCAGAAAGCCGTAGAGCCTCGGCCCGTTCTCGGCCGACCAGCTCTGTTCGACATGAAGCGTCGCCTCGTCGCCGGGGGCCGGCAGTCGCTGCAGGGTGCGCGCGCCGCAGGCCACGACATAGCCCACGCCGGCGCAGTCGATCAGGCAGTGCCCTTCCTCGACCTCGGCGAGCACGCCCCGCAACCGGCCGATCACGATGCGGCCTCCAGCAAGGCCCGCCTTCTCAGCTGGGCGTGGGTGATCGCTACGGCGAGAGCGTCCGCGGCATCAGCCTTGACCTCACCGCAGGCGGGCAGGAGGCGCTTTACCATGAAGGCGATCTGGCTCTTGTCGGCATGACCGGCCCCGACGACCGCCTTCTTGATCAGATTGGGCGAATACTCCGCCACCGACAGGCCGGCGCGCGCCGGGGCCAGCATGACCGCTGCCCGGGCGTGACCCAGCTTCAGCGTCGAGGCCGGATTGACGTTGACGAAGACCTCCTCGATCGCCGCCTCGTCGCAGGCATGGGCGGCACAGACCTCGCCAACCCTCTCCAGCAGCCACAGCAGGCGTTGCGCGAGCGGCAGGGTGTCCGGCGGGCTGACCACCCCGTGCGCCACCCAGCCCAGCCGCGAGCCTTCGTTGACCACCACGCCCCAGCCGGTGCGGCGCAGGCCGGGATCGAGCCCCAGGATGCGGACCGGGCCGCCCTGAATCAGTGTGTTCGCCATCCGTTCCAGTCATGCCGCAAACAGGGTTGACGAGCAATGAAGCGATCGGCCCCTTTCCGGGACTGTGAGCAACAGGACGGCCTCGACGCGAGTGCCACGCAAAGCGGCGGTCGCAGTCGAAGGTCAGCGGACGATGGGCTGGACCGTCCCGGCCGGCTCCTGGGCCATACCGGCCCGTGCGCCGCGGTCGCGCCGTGCCGACTCCAGCGCCGCCGCGGACATCGACGCCTCGGCCCGGGCTCCCTCCAGCTCGGCGCGCAGGGCGCTGATCTGCTGGTTCAGGGCGCGGGCACGGGACTGATGATCGTCCTGGGCCGCCGCCAGCTTGGCCTGAAGCTTCAGCATCCGCTCCTCGGCGCGGGCAATGGCCTTGTCGTGCGCCGTCGCGGCCTTGGCCAGGGTTTCGGCCCTGTCGACGGCGGCCAGACGGGCGGCCTCCATTGCCGCAGAGCGCTGTCGTGCCTCCTCGAACGACGCCTCCAGCGTCCGCGTGCGTTCGAGGGCACGGTCGAGGCCGGTCTGCAGCGTCTCCACCTTGCGCTCGGAAACATGGGCCGTCGCCTGCAGTTCACTGAGGCGGGCGGTCTGCTCGGCGTTCAGGACGTCCAGACCATTGGCCTTGGCGAGGGCGGCGTCGAGCCTCGCCTTCAGGGCGGTCAGTTCGGCCCGGTCGGCCTCCACCTGGTTTTCGAGGGCCCGTTGGGCACGGACCAGCTCGGCGTGCTCGGCCCCGGCGCGCGCGCGTTCGGCCGCGAGCTGCCCCTCGCCGGTCGCGGCGGCCCGGGCGAGGGCCGCAACCTCGATCCCGACCTCTTCCAGCCGCCGCCGCAGTGATCCGGCCTCCTCCACGGCAAGGGCGTGATCCCGCTGCGACTGGACCCTGACCGCATCGCCCTCGGCGCGCGCCTCCTCGGCGAGCCGCAGCTGCTCGCGCAGCCCCTGCTGGTCCTGTTCCAGCTCGCGGATGCGCTGGCTCGCGGCCGCATCGGCGGTCTCGAACGCCTCGATCCGGGCCTGGGATTGCGACAGGTCGCTGCGCAACCGGTCGATCTCGAGCCGGGCGTCCTGCAACCCGGACAGATGCTCGGCCTCCCGCGCCTCCAGTTCCTCGGCCCGGCCTTCCACCTGCGCCAGCGCATCGGCGAGGGTCCGCCGCTCAGCGCTGAGCTCCTCGAGGCGCGCGCCCAGTTCCGCGCCGGACGCCCGAAGGGTGATGAGTTCAAGATGGGCGTCGCGCCGGGCGTTGAACTCTTCCGAGAGGGGCTGCCTCAACTGCCCGAGTACGGCCTCGAACCGACCGAACCGCTGGGCCATTTCGGCCAGCTCCTCGAGGCTTTCCTGAACCATTTCGAACCGTTCACCGATCACGCCGGCGCTGACCTCGGTGGACAATGGCGCCGTCTCGGCCGGGGCTCCACGGTCCCGTCCGTTCTTGGCATTGCTTCCCGACAGGGCCCGATCGATTCTCGACAGCAACATGGTTTCAGCTCCCAGCGCGCGACGGATAACCCAAGCATTTCATACGCTTGATGCTGAACCATCTGGCCCCGTCGCATCCACCTGCAAAGGTTAACGAGACTCTGCCGGACTGTCGAGATTTGGCTTTCGTCGTTCAGCGACCAGGGATGGCCGCCCCCCCCCCCGCCAATCCTTAACCGGCGAACTTCGCCAGGTCCTCGTCGGAGATGTCCTCGTTCGAATAGACGGCCGAGACGTCGTCCTCGGCGTCCAGAGCGTCCAGCAGCTTCATCAGGGTGCCGACGGCCTCGCCCGTGACCGGCACCTCGGTCTGCGGCTTCCAGACGATGGCCGTGGACCTGGGGTCGCCCAGGGTCTTCGACATCGCCTCGGCCACCTCGTTCAGGTCCTCGAAGGCCGTCCAGATGGTGTGGCCGGGGGCGTCCTCATAGATGTCGGGTTTGACGAGATCGCTCTCGACGTCCTGGGCCCCGGCCTCGATCGCGGCCTCCATGACGGCGTCCTCGCTGCCGGCTTCCGCCGGGTAGGTGATCTTTCCGACCCTGTCCCACATGAAGGCGACCGAGTTCATCTCGCCCAGCGCCCCGCCGTTCTTGGTGAAGGCGGCGCGAATGTTGGATCCCGCGCGATTGCGATTGTCGGTCAGGGCCTCGATGATGATCCCGACCCCGCCCGGGCCCCGGCCCTCGTAGCGGATCTCCTCCATCATATCGACGTCGCCGGCGCTGGCCTTGTTGATGGCCCGCTGGATCACGTCCTTGGGCAGGCTCTCGGCCTTGGCGTTGTTGACCGCCAGACGCAGCCGCGGGTTCATCGCCGGATCCGGCATACCCGACTTGGCCGCCACCGTGATGTCGCGCGACAGCTTGGAGAACAGCTTGGAGCGCTGGGCGTCGGCGCGCCCCTTGCGGTGCATGATGTTCTTGAACTTGGAATGGCCGGCCATGGGTGTCTCTTCCTGGTGCGCTGTCGCCTGGCGCGCGGCGCCTCGCTGTGCAAGCGCAGTCGTGTCTGAATCGAGAGGCGCATCTAGCCGATGGTCGCGCAGGTGTCACGACGCCGGAACCGCAGCGCTTGAGGCGTGTTCAAGGGACGAACCCCCCGCGGAGCCGTCTCATGCAAGCCGAAGACACCCTGTATGAAGACCAGACCGACGACGAAGCCGACATTGTCGAATGGTACGAGGCCCGTCCGGTCACGGTCTCGACCGCCCTGGCCACAGGCTCCATCATCGCCGCCTTCACCCTGGGTGTCCTGACCGCTGTGGGTGCCCTCGCCCTGCTGGGGTACATGGACGAGTAGCGGTTCCCGGGCGGGACGTTCGGTGAAGACTAGGTCGCCAGACTGGCCAGGAACCCGCGCATTCCGTCGCTCAGTGGAACAGGCCGGTTCGTCTCCCGGTCGACGTAGACGTGGACGAAAAAGCCGACCGCCGCTGCCTCGTCCTCGTTCTTCCTGAACAGGCCGATCTCGTAGCGGACCGACGAGGTCCCGATGTGCGCCACCCTCACGCCGGCCTCGATCTCGTCAGGGAAGGCGGTCGGCGAAAAATAGCGGCAGCCCGTCTCGGCGACGAGGCCGATGACCTTGCCGTGGTGGATGTCCAGCTGGCCCGACACGACCAGCAGCCGGTTCACCGCCGTGTCGAAAAACGAATAATAGACCACGTTGTTCACATGCCCGTAGACGTCGTTGTCCATCCAGCGGGTCGAGATCGCCTGAAAGCGGCGATAATCGTTCCGGTGCGTACGTTCGATGGTTCCGGCCATGGCTTTCCTGTTGGTGGCGCTGGCGCTCGGCGCGCGGCGCCTCGCTGCTTGAGCGCGGTTTCCTCTGGCGCCCCTGGAGTGCGCTTGCGGCCGACGGTCGGGCTTGGCGTTCGTCGCGTCAAGCGCCTATCGACCCCTGAAACAGGGTTTCACCGGGAGGCCACCATGACGCCCATCACCACCCGCGCCGCCGTGCTGCGATCCATGGGGGCGGACCGCCCCTATGCCGACAGCCGGCCACTGAGCATCGAGACCGTAAGGCTGGACCCGCCCGGTCCCGACGAGGTCCTCGTCGGTATCCGGGCCGCGGGCCTGTGCCATTCGGACCTCAGCGTCATCAACGGTGACCGGCCCCGCCCCCTGCCCATGGCGCTGGGTCACGAGGCGGCCGGCGTGGTCGAGGCCCTCGGTACAGGCGTCACCGATCTGGCGGTCGGCGATCCTGTCGCCATGGTTTTCATGCCCTCCTGCGGCCACTGCAGCCCGTGCGCCGAGGGCCGCCCTGCCCTGTGCGAACCGGGCGCCGCCGCCAACGGCAAGGGCGAGCTGCTGGCCGGCGGACGGCGCATCCAGCACGAGGGCGAGACCCTGAACCACCACCTCGGCTGTTCGGCCTTCGCCGACCGGGCGGTGGTGTCCCGCCGGTCTCTGGTGAGGATCGACCCCGCCCTGAGCTTCGAGGAGGCCGCCCTGTTCGGCTGCGCGGTCCTGACCGGCGTCGGGGCGGTGGTGAACACGGCACAGGTCCGGGCGGGCCAGAGCGTCGTGGTCGTCGGTCTCGGCGGCGTGGGTCTGGCCAGCGTTCTGGGGGCCGTCGCCTGCGGGGCCTCGCCGGTCATTGCGGTCGATCTGTCGGAGGACAAGCTGGCGCTGGCGCGCACGCTGGGGCCCGTCCAGACCGTCAACGCCGCCGATCCCGACGCGGTCGAGCAGGTGCGGACCCTGACCGGCGGCGGGGCCGACGTCGCCGTCGAGATGGCCGGGTCGGTCCGGGCGCTGGAGGCCGCCTGGCGAATGACCCGGCGCGGGGGCCTGACGGTCACCGCCGGCCTTCCGCCCCCCGACGCCGCGCTGGCGGTCAATGTGGTCTCGCTGGTGGCCGAGGAACGGACCCTGAAGGGCTCCTATATCGGCACCTGCGTGCCCGGCCGCGACATCCCCCGCTATGTCGCCCTGTATCGCCAGGGCCGGCTGCCCGTGGACCGGCTGATGAGCGGCACGATCCCGCTGGAGGACATCAACGCCGGCTTCGACCGCCTTCATGCGGGTGAGGTCGTGCGGTTGATCGTGACCTTCTGACGACGACTTCGGCTGACGCCGACCAGGCCGTCCGCTAAGGCAGGGGAACATTCCAGGAGACCGACGATGGCCACCGAACTCTACGACCTTGGCGTCCCGCCCTTCATCCGGGGCCTGCGCGCGCTCGACGGCCTGCTCGACAAGGCCCTGGCCCACGCGGCCGGCACCGGTCAGAACGCCGAAGCCTGGCTCGACGCCCGCCTCGCGCCCGACATGCATCCGTTGCGCAAACAGATCCAGATCGCCTGCGACAGTCCCAAGCTGTGCGTCGCCCGGCTGTCCGGCGTCACCGCGCCCGTCCATGACGACAGTGAGATCACGATCGCCGAGCTCAGGGGCCGGATCGCCCAGACCCTCGACTACATCGCCTCCGTGCCCCGCGAGGCCATCAATGGACAGGAAGGCCGCGAAGTGGTCGTGACCTTCCCCGGCGGTCAGATGACCTTCGAGGGCCGCCCCTACCTCACCGGGTTCGCCTTGCCCAACTTCTACTTCCACCTGACGACAGCCTACGGCCTGATGCGTCAGGCCGGCGTTCCGCTGGGCAAGCGGGACTTCATGGGCGCGCCGAACTGACGGCCGTCACCCGGGTCTGAGGATCGCCTCGATCTGGTTGCGCGTCGGTAGCGAGGGCTGGGCCCCCGCCCTGGTCGCCGCCAGCGCCCCCGCCGCGCAGGCGAAGCCCAGGGCCTCTTGGGCCGGCGTGCCCTCGATCAGCGCCACCACCACCGCCCCGACAAAGGCGTCGCCGGCCCCTGTCGCGTCGACCACCGGGACATTCGGAGGCGCGGCGCGGGCGACCTCGCGACCGGCGCTGAACAGCACCGCGCCCGCCGCCCCCAGCGTCACGATCACCTGCCCGCCCCCGGCATGGAGTCCTTCGCCATAGAAGGCCGCCTCGACCGCGTTGACGATCAGCAGATCCGCGCGCGCCAGAAGGGCCGCAGACACCGGCTGCGCGGGGGCAAGGTTCACCGCCACGAACCCCTCGGCCCGGGCCACGGCCGCCTCGACCACCTCGACCGGCAGTTCCAGCTGCAGAATGACCGGGCCTGTGAAGCGATCGGGCAGGTGCCCCACCCCGACCCGGTGATTGGCCCCGGCCGCCACCACGATCTGGTTCTCGCCCGCCGGATCGACGGCGATCAGGGCCACGCCCGTCGGCTGGTCCGCATCCACGAGCACTTCGCCCAGATCGACCCCTCCGGCCCTCAGCAGGGCCAGGGCCTCATCGGCCATGGCGTCGGCCCCGACCCGGCCGATCAGGGCGACCCTCGCGCCCAGCCGTGCGGCCGCCAGCGCCTGGTTCGCCCCCTTGCCGCCGGGGTGCCGGGCCAGGGTCGCCCCGGTCACGGTCTCGCCCGCCCCCGGGAGACGGGGTCCGGTCGCGACGAGGTCGAGGTTGATCGAGCCGATGACGGTCAGCCGTGTCGTCATGGCAGCGTCCCCAGCCTCCGCGTGATCAGGTCGAACACACCCTGACCGTCGGCTTCAACACCCCAGCCATGTCGCGCGGTACCGGCCTCCACGCGGAATTCGACAGCCGTATGTCCGCGGGTCAGGTCGCTCCCGGTCTCGACCGCGATCGCGCACGGTACGATACGAAACAGCTCGGGCTGCAACAGCCAGGCAACCGTGCAGGGATCATGCAGGGGCGCGGCGTCCCAGCCGACAATCCGGCGCTCGATCGCCTGCGAGAACCGCAACAGGGCCGCCGCCGTTCGAGCTGCCTCGCCGGGCGAGGCCTCGATGGCCGCGATCCGCGCCTCGGTCGCCCGGACCTGATGGGTGACGTCCAACCCCAGGGCCGTCACCCGGCAGCCGCCGGCAAGGACCTCGGCCGCCGCGTCGGGATCGGCCCAGATGTTGAATTCGGCCGAGGCGGTGATGTTGCCGCCTTCGGACCGCGCTCCGCCCATGACGACCACGGGCCCCAGCCGCGCGGCCAGCCTCGGCTCAACCCGCAGGGCCACGGCCAGATTGGTCATCGGCCCCATGACGGCGACAGCGACCGATCCGGCCGGGCGTGTCATGATCCGCTCCACGATCGCCGCGGCGGCCGTCCCCGCCTCCACCGGCGCATCCGGCTCGAACGCCTCCAGCCCGCCCAGCCCCTCGGCCCCGTGAAAGTCCGCCGCCTCGGCGGGCGGTCGCCGCAGAGGCCGGTCGGCCCCCGCGAACACCGGCACGTCTTCCCGTCCCGCGATCTGGCGCAGGATCCGGGCGTTCCGCGTCGTCCGCTCCAGCGAGACATTGCCCGCCACCGTCGTGATCGCCAGCAGATCGAGCTCGGGCGAGGCGAAGGCCAGCAACAGCCCTACGGCGTCGTCCACCCCGGGGTCGCAGTCGATGATCAGGCTCTGACGGGTCACAGAGCCTGAATGCAGGCGGGCAAGCCTGTGAGCAAGCCAAAGAGGCGCGCCGTCGCCGACGCGCCCCCCGGGATGTTTGCGACTCGAGGGCCCTAGAGGCCGACGATACCGCCGTCGTTTTTGGTGATCACGATGGTCGCCGAGCGCGGACGGGCGGTCGACGGCCCGGCCACGTTCGCAGGCCAGTTCGAGGTCGGCGATGCTGCAGAACCGCCCTCACCGGGATGCTGGATGTTCACGAAGACGGTGCGGCCGTCCGGGGTCGAGTCGATGCCGGTGATCTCGCAACCGCGGGGCCCGACCAGGAAGCGCTTCAGGTTCAGGCCCGGCGCGCGACCGACGATGGTCGCCTGCTGGCGGGTTGCGCCGGCCGCGTCGGTATTGGTGATGGTCCGTGCGCCGCCGTCGCCCACCCGACCCGGCAGGGCCAGCAGCATCTGGTTGTTGGTCTGGTCGGTGAAGGATCCGTCGTCGGTCTGGATCCACAGCAGGGGATTGACCTGGCCAGACGGGTTGGACGGCCGGGAGAACCACAGGCCATCGGGGCTGGCGAAGTCGTTGGTCGCGTCCAGGCTCGACAGGTTGATATTGGCCGGGTTCAGATCCGAACCGGCCCCGAACAGATAGATGTCCCACTGGAACGTCAGGGCCGTGGCGTTGTCGCCCGTCTCCCGCAGGCGGATGATGTGGCCGTTGGGATTGCCGCGCTGGGCGGTGCCATTGGTGCGCGGGTCGTTGTAGTGGCGCGGGTTGGCCGCGTCAGTACCGGCCAGCGGCCGCGAGGTGGCGTTGCCGTTGGTCAGGGTCAGATAGACCTCGCCGTTGGCCGGGTTGACGCCGGCCCACTCGGGGCGGTCCATGCGGGTGCCGCCGAGGGCGTCAGCCGCCAGACGCGCATTGATCAGCACATCGGCCTGGTTCTCGAAGCTGTACAGGCTGTTGGCCGCCGTCAGCACCCCGGTGCCGAACACCAGGGGCAACCACACGCCCTGGCCGGTCGCATCGAAACGGGCGACATACAGGGTGCCGTTGTCCAGATACTTGTCACCGACGTTCAGGCGATCGGTCCGCTGGGCATCGGCCGGATCCCAGTTGGTCGCCGAGACGAACTTGTAGAAATACTCACCGCGCGAGTCGTCGCCCATATAGTAGACCGGCGGGCGACCGGCTACGAAGTTCGCGGGCCATGCACCCTCGTGCGCCATGCGGCCCAGGGCGGTCCGCTTGCGGGGCGTCGAGGCCGGATCATAGGGGTCGATCTCGACGATCCAGCCGTACTGGTTCGGCTCATGACGGAAGTCGCCCGTGCCGTCGGCGGGGCCCGCGATGACCGAGGCGTTCCACTTGCGATACCGGGTCTCGGCCGGGTCCGAGACGACCAGCGTGCCCCAGTTCAGGCCCGCGACCGGTCCGCCCGCCACGCCGTAGCGCCCATAGGCCTGACCTTCCTTGGCCGGGCGCAGGGCGTTGTCGCCGGCGGCCCGGTTGAAGTAGCCGGCCCAGTTCTCTTCACACGTCAGATAGGTGCCCCAGGGCGCATAGCCATTGGCGCAGTTGTTGACCGTGCCGCGACCCGCGACGCCGGTCGGCGAGAACAGGGTGCGCATCCGTGCGGCTCCCCGCGCCGGCCCGTTGATCTGCATCGGCGTATTGGGCGTGATCCGCCGGTTGAAGGTCGACGCCTGGTTGTAGGCCCAGGTGCCCGTCGAGCCGCGCGCGACCTCGACGATGCCGACACCGTGGCATTCGATCTCGCGATCCACCTCGACCCGATTCGTGCGGGCCCCGGCCACCACGGTCAGGGTCCCGTTGGCGTGCAGATACTGCTCGGTGATGTTCTCATGGTTGACGCACAGGATGCCGCGCGTGTTCGAGGTGTCGTCGCGGCCGGTCCCGGCAGCGTTCAGACCGAAGTAGTACATGCCGTCGTGGTGGTCGCCGGCGCGCTGGGCGTAGTTGACGTCCGTGCCGTTGTTGGTCGTGGCGGGGACGCCCGGCGCGATCGGGTCACCCAGCGCGTACAGCACCGTGACCGAATAGCCCGCCGGCACCGTGACGCGGTCCTCGAGGCTCTTGGGGACGGCCGTGAAGTCGAGCGTCGCCGGATTGACGGTCACCGTGGTGGTCGCCGAGGCCACCACATTGTTCGAGCCCGGAGCATTGAACGAGAACACCAGCGGGGTCGCCGAGGCGACGGCCGGGGCGATGAAGGTCGCGGTGTTGGAGTTGGCGTTGGTCAGGGTCACGGCCGGGCCGGACACCTGCTGCCAAAGAACGCCGGTGGAGTTGGTCGAGGTTCCCGTCAGGGTGACCAGCTTGCCGGAGCTCGACGTCCCGGCGGCACCCGCCGACACCGTGGCGTCGGACGCCAGCAGGCCCCCGTCGCCGCTGCTGCAGGCCGCAAGGCCGAACAGACCAGCCACGGCGAACATGCCACCCATGACTTCACGGCGCGATCCGCGCGCGGCGATCACATCGTCGATGTGCGGATTGTTCGAGAAGTTGACGCAGATATCGCCGTCGTCATGCGTGCCCAGGCGCTTGGTCTCGGTCATGGTGGTCCCCCGTTGAATGTCGGGGGACACGCGTAACGCTCATCCTTGAGCGATATATGTCGCCTTCTTTACTGTTTTGTGTTGCCGCGTTTTTGCATTCGGTCGGATGAAAACAGTTGATCTGCAAGCTGATAGAATAACAACTCAGTCAGCGCAGTTCCTCACGCATGACGCCGCCAGGACCTCGGCAGAATCCACAAGCGGAACAGCGATATCGGCCGGCTTCAGCAGCAGGGGAACCTCCGTACACCCCGCAATGACCACCTCCGCACCGCGCTGTGCCAGCGCCTCGGCCAGTCGACGCATCTCCTCGCGTGCGCCTGGCCCCGTATCGCCCCGCTTGACCCCGTAGACCAGGGCCATGAAGGCCTCCCGCTCCTCACCCGCCAGCAGAACCGGCGCGATTCCCGCCGCCGCCAGCGCGCTTCGATACAGGGCCTCGCCTCCGGGAGTCGCCAGAACGCCGGCCTGTCCAGCCCTGGCCGCCCTCACCGCCGCGACGGTCTCTGCGATCATGTCGATGAAGGGCAGGCCCGCCGCCTCGATGCCCGCCTTTTGCGCATGGGCGGTATTGCAGGGCATGGCCAGAACCTCGGCCCCCGCGGCCTTGAGCCTGACCGCCATCGCCGCCAGCTCCGCCTCCGCTTCGCCGGGACGGGTGTTCCGGTCCGGCACCTGGGGGTTCAGGTCCATCACGATGCGAATGTGGTCGGCATCGCCCTCTGCGGGGGTCAGGGCCTGAACCCGCGCCAGAAACGCCACTGTCGCCGCCGGCCCCATGCCGCCGAGAACGCCGAGGACCTTGCTCATCCGAACATCGGCTCCAGCTCGCCCTGATAGCCGAAAATGCCCTGTGCCCCGCCGGTGTGGAGGAACACCAGCCGCTCGCCCTCGAACCGCCCGGCCCGGGCGAGGGCGATCAGGCCCTTCATGGCCTTGGCGGAGTAGACGGGGTCCAGCACGATGCCGTCGGTGCGGGCCGCCAGCATCAGGGCGTCGGCCACGCCCTGATCGATCAGGCCATAGCCCGCCCCGACATAGTCGCAGTCTGCGACCACCATCCCGGGCGTGACGCAGCCGGGACGACCCAGCAAGGCCGCCGTCTCCTCGGCCAGTTTCAGGACGTTGGCCTCCTGCCGGTCCTTCGGAGCGCGGACACCGATCCCCAGCACGGGGATGTCCGCCCCCATGACGGCCAGCCCGGCGACCAGACCGGCGTGGGTGCCGGCGCTGCCGGTCGCCGTCACGATCCGGTCCACGGCCAGATCCAGCTCGTCGGCCTGGACCACGATCTCGCGTGCGCAGTCGACATAGCCCAGCGCGCCGACGGGGTTGGAGCCCCCGCCGGGAATGATATAGGGCCGCCCGCCACGCGCACGGACCTCGGCCGCCGTCGTCTCCAGTTCGGCCGGCATGTCCGATCCTCCGGGTACGGAGCGCACACCGGCGCCGAACAGGTGGTCGAGCAGGACATTGCCGTTGCGGGTGTAGTCGACGGCCCGGGATCCGGTCCGTTCCTCCAGAATGACCTCGCATTTCAGGCCGTGGGCCGCCGCCGCCGCCGCCGTCTGGCGCACGTGGTTGGACTGGACCGCGCCCTGGGTCACCAGGGTATCGGCGTCCTGTTCGAAGGCGTCGCCCAACAGAAACTCCAGCTTGCGCGTCTTGTTGCCCCCGCCCGCGAGACCGGTGCAGTCGTCGCGCTTGATCCAGAGATCGATGCCCAGCGTTTCGGACAGCCGGGGCAGGGGCTCCAGCGGCGTGGGCAGATGGGCGAGACGAACGCGCGGAAAGCGGGCGAGATGCATGGGAAGGGGCTCCTGTCGCGACCCTCACCGGCCGCCGGCGCATCGCACCGAAAGCGCGCGCCGGGCCCGTGTGAGGTCAAAGAAAAACCGGCCGGGGTCACCCCCGGCCGGTCAATGGTTCGCGCTTTCGCGCCGGATCAGTAGCGGAACCGCAGGGTCGCGCCATAGGTGCGCGGGGCACCGAGGAAGGCGTTGTAGGTCTGGGTATCCGTCGCCGGGTTGTAGAAGGACCCGTTCGGCTGGACCGTGGTGCCGAACGCCGAACCTTGCAGGAAGGCGTTGAAGGCGACCTGGGTGTATTCCTCATCGGTCAGGTTCTGGGCGAACAGTTCAACCGTCCAGCGCTCGTCCTCGGTGCCGAGCGACACGCGGCCGTTCAGCAGGGTCAGATTGTCCTGCTGCTTGGCCGGCAGCAGGTCGGAGCCGGTGTTGTAGTCCGTCGTGTATTTGGCCTGGAGGCTGGCACCGAAAATCAGGCCATTGCCGAGGGACCGGTCGAAGTTGATCGCCCCCGTGGCCGACCATTCCGGCGCAAAGGATGCGGTCGCGCCGGGCAGCAGCGACAGCTGGCGGAAGTTGCCCGTATTGGTCAGGTCCGCTGCGGTGAAGTTGCCGTATTCGGCCTTGGTGTAGGTCACGCCGCCCTGGAAGCTCAGGCCCTCGATGGGGGTGAACCACAGGAAGTCGGCGTCGACGCCGCGCGACGTCAGCTCCGGGATCGATTCCACCACGAAGGCGGTGCCGAGGAAGGTGTTCAGCTGGAAGTCGGTAAAGGTCTGGTCGAAGTAGGTGGCGTTCAGCAGGACCGAACGACCGAACAGGGTCGTCTTGATGCCGGCCTCATAGCTGTCGACGACCTCCGACGGGAACAGCAGCGAGGCGTTCGGTGTCGTGCCGGTCTGCACCCGGTCGAGGTTGTAGCCGAAGCTCTTGTAGCCCCGCGCATAGGACACATAGGTCAGGACTTCGGGGCTGAACCGATAGGCCGCCTTGACCGTTCCGCTCAACTCGCCGTCGTCGAACGACTCGGACACATTGCGGTTGTTGTAGGCCGAGTTGACCCAGGGCAGGCAGGAGTTGCCGATGATGGTCGAGGCGGCGGCACCGACGACCCCGGCGATGACGGCCGAGTTGGCGAGGACGTTGGAACAGGCTGTGCCGTTGCCGTTGATGTTCCGCTGCTGGCCGGCGAGGCTCTTGTCGTCCAGGGTGTAGCGCAGACCGAGCGTCAGGCTCAGGGCGTCGGTGACGTCGAACGACGTGTTCGTGAACACCGCATAGGACGTTGATTCCTGCTGGTAACGGTCCTCGAAGCCCTGGCCCACGGTGAAGCCGGGGCCGCCTCCGCCGACGGCTCCGCCGGAGCCGAGGCACTGGGCGAGGCCGGGAAGTGACCCGGGTGCCAGTCCCGAAATCTGGCCCGCACGGGTGTAGCAGCCCAGGATGTTGGTGCTCGCGCCGTTGGTCAGCAGCAGGGACAGCAGCGGGTTGTAGTCGGCACCCAGATAGAAGCTGTCGCCGCGATCGATGTCTTCCTTGGTGGCGAAGAAACCGACCAGCCAGTCGAGGCGATCGGTCGACCCCGCGAGGCGGAACTCCTGGGTCAGGTTGTCAACCGCATAGCCGAAGTCGCCGTCCTGGACGCGATAGGCGAAGTCCGCACCGCTGAAGTCGGCGTCCTGTCCGTTCGACGTCGTCCAGCGGCGTGCCGAGGTGACCGAGGTCAGGGTGGAGCCACCGAAGGCTGACAGGTCGATGTTGGCCTCAAGCGAGATGCCCTTGTCCTCGATTTCCTGTGCCGTCGACCGGTTTGTGTAGGCCTGACGCGTAAACGGCAGGGTTCCAAAGCCCGCAGCCGGGGGCTGAACGCCTGTGCCGGTCGACAGGGCGTCGACGAAGGGGAAGGTCGGGCCCGTACGAATCTGCACGGCCGCGCAGCAATACTCGTCACGCGAGGTGTAGTCGGCGATCAGGCGGAACGAGGCATTGTCATTGGGCAGCCACAGAAGCTGGCCGCGGGTGGTGAAATAGTCCTGGTTCTGGTCATCGGTGTCGGTCCGCGGGCCGTCGCCGAGGTTGACGTCATAGAAGCCGTCACGCGTACGCTTGCCCGCATAAAGGCGCATCGCCAGGGTGTCGGTGATCGGTCCCGTCACCGAACCGGAGGCCCCCAGCTGGTCGTAGTTGCCGACCGTGAACTCGGCATTGTAGCCCGGCGTGAACGACGGGGCCTCGGTGATGATGTTGATGACTCCGGCCGAGGTGTTCTTGCCGAACAGCGTGCCCTGCGGCCCCTTCAGGACCTCGATGCGGGCCAGCTCGCCCAGATCGCCGAAGCCCACCGAGTTGCGCGACCGGTAGACGCCGTCGATCACGACGCCGACCGAGCTTTCGAGGCCGGGGTTGTCGCCGACCGTGCCGACGCCGCGAATACGGGCCGTGGTCGAGGCTTCCGAGGTCGTCGAGGTGACGGTCAGGCCGGGCGTCAGGATCTGCAGATCCTTGATGTCGCGCACACCGGCGTCCTCAAGGATCTCGGCCGACAGGCTGGTGACCACGATCGGCACGTCCTGCAGGCTCTGTTCCCGCTTCTGGGCGGTGACGATAATGTCGTCGACACTGGAAGCCTGTCCGGTGTCCTGGGCGTGGGCAGCGCCGGCGAACCCGAAGGCGACGGCGGCCACGGCACTCGCGGATGCGGTGCTGCGGAGAAGTTTGACAAGACGCATGGACGGCTCCCGGCTCATGGCCGGACACGCCCTTCCGGGGCGGGTCGCGGCGTTTCCTGATTCCCAGACCCGCGCCCTTCTTCCGGAGCGTCGGATTCTCGAAGCTTTTGCGTAGTCCAAGCCGGACGCAGCGACAAGCAGCCGACCGCGTTCACGCCCTGTTTCAACCGCGCCCCGGCCCCTTGTGTGACGCAAAAGCGACAGACACTGATGACCTTACGTCAATATTCGCCTCCCGGGCGTCAGTAATTGGCCGCCGCTGCCTTGGCCTGGTGCCGTTTGGCGGATGCGATCGCCAGAACCATCGCGCCCACGACACCCGACAGGACCGAACCCAGGATGACGCCCAGCTTGACCTGCACCTGGGCTGGCGAATCAATCGCCCCGGGGAAGGCGAGCGCCCCGATGAAGAGACTCATCGTGAATCCGACACCGCACAACAGGCTGACCCCATAGACCTGCAGCCAGGTCGCCTGGCTGGGCCGCGTGCCGAGGCGCAGCGCGGAACTCAGCCAGGCGGCACCGAAGACACCGATCTGCTTGCCGAAGAACAGGCCCGCCGCGATGCTGAGCACCAGCGGGGCCAGCAACTGGTCCATCGACAGCCCCGCGAACGACACGCCGGCCTTGGCGAAGGCGAACAGCGGCAGGACCAGATAGGCGACATAGGGGTGCAGGTCGTGCATCGCCTCCTTGAGGGGGCTCTGCTGGTCGTCGGCGCGCGGTGCGACCGGTACGACGGCCGCAAAGGCCACGGCCGCCAGCGAGGTCGACAGGCCCGCCTGGACACTCAGCCACCAGACGGCGGCGAAGGCCGTGACCCACAGGGGCGCCGCGATCCGGCGTCGCGCGGCGACCGCCAGAACGGCCAGCACGCCCCCCGCCCACGCCAGGGGCTGCCAGTCCACGCCGGAACTGAACAGCACCGCGATCAGGGCGATGGCCCCCAGATCGTCGACGATGGCCAGGGTCAGCAGGAAGACGCGAAGCGACGTCGGCAGCCCGCGTCCCACAAGGGCGAAGACCGCAAGGGCAAAGGCGATGTCGGTGGCCAGCGGAATGGGCCATCCACCGGAGGGTCCCCCCAGCGGCCCGCTCAGCGCCAGATAGACGCCGGCCGGGGCCAGCATGCCGCCCAGGGCCGCGATCACCGGGGTCGCCAGCTTTTTCGGGTCGCTGAGCTCTCCCCGCAGGATCTCGTATTTGATCTCGAGACCGACGACGAGGAAGAAGAGGGCCATCAGGCCTTCCTTGATCCACTCCGACACCGACAGCTCAAGGCTCAGCGGCCCGGCCTGAAACAGGTGTTCGCTCTTCAGCCAGGAGAAATAGGTTTCCGATACCGGCGAGTTGGCGACGATCAGGGCGGCGATCGCCGCCAGCCCGAGAAACGCGCCGGAGGCGGCCTCGGTCTTGAGAAAGTCGAGCGTCAGTTTGCGCGCCACGGCGGGCCTCCGTATCGATGGGGGTCTACGACGTGGCGCCCGGTTATCGACGGGCGCCGGGACCGGATTCGCCACGGTTTCGCAGCGCCGGCCAGGCCGGGCTTGACCCCCGCCTGATCTCTGGGCGGTACAATACCCGGCGGAGCCAGGGGTTCAACCGTTTGTCGCGGTACCGGTTGCTTATCGGCCGGCCAGACCGCATCTGGCCCCCATGCCCGTCAGCGCCGCCTATCATCCTGAACCCGCGTTTTTCGGCCTCGGGCCCGAGTTCGGCGATGCGGTGCGGCCTGCCCGCTTTCCCGAGACCCGTCTGCGGTTTCGCAATGATCGCGCGGCGCAGGGCGTCGGTCTGGAGACCCTGACCGAGACCGAGTGGTTGACCCATTTCGGACGGTTCGAGCCCCTGCCCGGCCAGCCGGACCCGATCGCCATGCGCTATCACGGCCATCAGTTCCGCCAGTACAATCCCGACCTCGGGGACGGACGCGGGTTCCTGGCGGCGCAGTTGCGGGAAACTCCCCGCGCTCAAGCAGCGAGCGCCGGTACCCTCCCAGGTCGCCTTCTCGACCTGGGAACAAAAGGCTCGGGCACCACACCCTGGTCTCGGGCCGGGGACGGACGGCTGACCCTGAAGGGCGGCGTGCGCGAGGTCCTGGCCGCCGCCCTGCTGGAGGCGCGCGGCGTTCCGACCAGCCGGGCCCTCAGCCTGATCGAGACCGGCGAGGCGCTGGAGCGGGGTGACGAGCCGTCCCCGACCCGGTCGGCCGTTCTGGTCCGGCTGCAGCACAGCCATGTCCGCTTCGGCACCTTCCAGCGCGCGGCCTTCTTCGGCCGGGCCGACCAGATCGAGACCCTGGTCGAGCACGTCCGCGCCCTCTATCACCCGGCGGTCGCGCCGGGTGACGCAGCGGGCCTGCTGGCCGCGATCGTCGCGGCCTCGGCCCGCCTGACGGCCCGCTGGATCGCCGCCGGCTTCGTTCACGGCGTGCTGAACACCGACAATCTGAACGTCACAGGCGAAAGCTTTGACTACGGGCCGTGGCGTTTCCTGCCGCACTATGATCCCGGCTTCACCGCCGCCTATTTCGACCATTCGGGCCTCTACGCCTTCGCCCACCAGCCGGAAGCCGTGTTCTGGAACCTGACCCAGCTGGCCGGATGCCTGAAGCTGGTCGCGGACGCCGAACCCCTGACCGGGGCGCTGAACGGCTTCGGTCCCGCCTATATCGCCGAACTGCGCGCCGCCTTTCTGGAGCGGCTGGGCGTCAGGAGCCTCGGTGAGGCCGCCGATCAGAGGCTGCTGGATTCAACCCTTGCCCTGCTGCGCGAGGGGAGCGAGCCGCTCGGCTGGGAGCCCCTGTTCCACGACTGGTTCGCGGGCTTCTCCTCCTCGGCCCGGGCGCTCTCGGGCCCGCGCGGCAGGCTTTATCAGGGCGAGGCCTTCGACGCCTTCCGCTTCGCCCTGTTCGAGCACGAACCCGACCGCCCCGAGCGGCTGGAGCAACCCGTCTTCTCAGGCCCGCCCGAAGACCTGCTGATCGACGAGGTGGAGGCGATATGGGCCGCGATCGATGCCGCCGATGACTGGGCACCGTTCGCGGCCAAGATCCAGCGGATCGAAGCGATCGGGGCGGCTCGACTTTGATTTTTCAGCGAGGCTGTCGATCCGGCTCTCGCCCGGGCGTCTGTCCTGCGTCGGACGGTGCGACCGGCGGTGGATTACCGACTTGTATGCATACGGCCACGCTCGCGCCCCGTAGCTCGTTCAACACGATCTCCACACGTCCGCAACCGCGGAACAACACACGGGAGCCACAGTAAGTCATCGATTGATGTCCACGTCTGATGACAAAAACATTTGATCGTGACATACCCCTTGCGAAACGGGTCGCCCGATCTGATCTGGCGACTGTTACAGAAAACACAGGCCCTCCCCGGCCGCACTCAAGACCGACCCGATGACCACCGCCTGCCCCCCCGATACCCCGCGCACCCTGACCCCCGCCCAGCTCCGGCTCCGCGCCGAGTACCGCAACCTGTCGCTCTGGACGCTGCAGGGCTGGGTGGCGATGTTCTTTCTCGCCGCCGGCTACGCCAAGCTCAGCGAGCCGATGGACAATCTGGTGACGCTGATGACCTGGCCCGCCTATGCCGGCGAAAGCCTTGTCCGGGGGCTTGGCGCGGTCGAGATCGTGCTGGCGCTGGGCCTTCTCGCGCCGCTGGCGTCATGGAGTCTCGGCCGCTGGCCGCTTCTGGTCTCGGCGGCGGGGCTGCTGGTGCTGCAGATGGTGATGCTGACGATTCACCTGGCGTTGCTCGATCCGGGTCTGGCCCTGACCAATGCCGTCCTTGTCGCCATAACGGTTGCGGTGCTGCTGGGGCGGCGCACGGCGTCCTGAGCAGAGCCGGCAATACGGCCACGCTTCGGCCACAAGCTTGGTAAGGTCTCCTTTACATATCATTGAAGGCGTACCGAAATGCCGAAGTCCGTCCTGATCGGGGCTCTGATCCTGCTGATCGGCGCGACCTCCGCCGTGGCCCAGGAGCCGGTCGAGGACCGCGTCGAGGACATCATCGTCGTCGCCCGGCGCAGTGACGCGCCGGTCTGGGAAGTATCGCGGGGCGAGCAGTCGTTGATCCTCGTCGGCTCCATTCGCGGGATTCCGCGTGATTTCGAGTGGAATCCTGCCGGACTGGAGCAGGCGACGGCGCGCGCGGATCGGGTGCTCTATCCGCCCACTGCGCGCATATCGCCGGCCGACATCTTCCGACTGATCTGGCGAGGGCGGACCGTCTCGCAACTGCCGGAGGGAACGACCAGTGCAGACTACCTCGAGGCTTCCGTCCAGGGACGGCTGGAGGCAGTCATGGCCGACGCGGGCGACGACTGGCGCACCCGCAGCTTCTTCCTGCTCGGCATCACTCTGATGAACGATCACGCCGGCTTCGAGCGTCGGAGCGGGCGTGACGCCGAGGATACCGTGCGCGAGGCCGCCCGGCAGGCGCGGATCGGGGGTCAATCCATCGGGACCGTGCGTGGCGACGAGATCGTCGACAATCTGATCACCCAGCCGCCCGGCGTCTATGCGCCGTGCATCGGTGCCGCCGTCGCGGCCGCCGAGGCCGGGGCCGGAACCTTTCCGGAGCGCGCGTCCGACTGGCGCAGCAGGCGCGTCCCCGAGGTCATGGCCAACCCGCTTGACATTGCGCTTGGCCAATGCTGGCCCTGGGGTGATCCGGAAATCGGGCCACAGCTGCGGGGCCAGTGGCTGACCGCCCTGTCCGAGGCCCTGGAGGCGCCGGGCGTCACCCTGGCCGTCGCCCCCTTGCGGCTGCTGGCCGAGCCCGGCGGCGTGCTGGATGGGCTGGAGGCCGACGGCTTCGAGATCACCGGGCCGGAATGGCGGGGAGAGTGAGCGGTTAGACCGCCGTACCGCCGACCGTCAGACCGCCCATCTTGAGGGACGGCTGGCCGATACCGACCGGTACCCCCTGCCCCGCCTTGCCACAGACGCCCACCCCGGGGTCGAACTCGAAGTCATCGCCGACCATCCCGATCTTCGTCAGGGCCGTGGCCCCGTCGCCGATCAGGGTGGCCCCGCGCACCGGAGCGGTGATCCTGCCGTCCTCGATCAGATAGGCCTCGGTGCACTGGAAGACGAACTTGCCATTGGCGATGTCGACCTGGCCACCGCCGAAGTTGGCCGCGTACAGGCCCCGTTTCGTCGAGGCGATCATGTCGGCGCGCGAGGCGTCGCCGTTCTCCATGAAGGTGTTGGTCATGCGCGGCATGGGCATGTGGGCGAAGGATTGCCGACGTCCGTTCCCGGTCGCGACCTGACCCATCAGCCGTGCCGACTGCCGGTCGTGCATCAGCCCGACCATGATCCCGTCCTCGATCAGGACGGTGCGCGACGTCGGCGTGCCTTCATCGTCGACCGTCAGCGATCCGCGCCGACCGGCGATGGAGCCGTCGTCGACCACGGTGACGCCCGGTGCGGCCACCCTCTTGCCCATCATGCCGGTGAAGACCGACGAGCCCTTCCTGTGAAAATCGCCCTCGAAGCCGTGGCCGATGGCCTCGTGAAGCAGGACGCCCGGCCAGCCGGCGGCGAGGACCACGTCCATTTCTCCGGCCGGGCAGTCGACGGCGTCGAGGTTGACCAGGGCCTGGCGGATGGCCTCGTCGACCTGGGCCTGCCAGCGGGCGGGCGCGATCCAGGTTTCAAAGCCTGCGCGGCCACCGGCACCGGTGGAGGCGCTCTCGCGACGGCCGTCGCGCTCGACCGTGACGGAGATGTTCAGGCGAACGAGCGGGCGCACGTCGTCGACGCTGAGCGCGTCGGCCCTGAGGATCTGGATCGCGCGGCGCTCGCCGACCAGGGTCGCCGAGACCTGGACCACGCGCGGATCGCGCGCGCGGGCGAAGGCGTCGATCTCCTGCAGCAGGGCGATCTTGTCGGAAAAGGCGGGCGAGGCCAGCGGGTCGACCGGCTCATACAGGCGCTGGTTGGTGGCGCGGGGCCCCTCGGCGGTGACGCCCGCGTGGCCCGACCTGGCCAGGGCCGCAGCGTCGGCGGCGCGGCGGAGGGCGGCGGCGCTGATCTCGTTGGCGTGGGCATAGCCGGCGGTCTCTCCGGCCACGACGCGCAGGCCGAAGCCCTCATTGGCGTCATAGGCGGCGGACTTGAGCCGCCCGTCGTCAAAGACCAGCGATTCCAGCTCGGAGCGTTCGAGGAACAGCTCACCGTCGTCGGCACCGTGGAGCGCCGCCTGGAGGATGGAGAGGGCCTCGGACGGATCGACGCCACAGGTTTCAAGCAGCGGCGGCGGGGGAACGTGAACAGTCATGGGGAGAAGATAGGCAGGGGAAGCGCGAATGTCTTCTCCCTCCCCTTCATGGGGAGGGACCGGGAGGCGCAGCCGAGCGCGGGTGGGGCCGTGTGGATCGTGCGCTCGGCCGATCCTGCCCCACCCTGACCGCTGCGCGGTCGGCCCTCTCCATAAAGGGGAGGGAGACCCGTTGCCCTACCGACCCTCCGCCGGGACGGTCACCGACCGCTCGATGCGAACGCCAGGCGCTGACGCAACCGTCTCCGATCGTGTCACTGTGACCTCGCTTCTCCGCGTCGAGGCGACATCGATATCCCCCGACCCCGACACCGACTGGTTCAGGGTTGCCGGCTGTTCGGTCAGCTCGACGTCGCCCGAGCCCGAGATGGTCACGTCGGCGCGGCCCGTCGGCCCCAGACGGGCCTCGCCGGAACCGGCGATGGCGACGTTGGCGTCGGTCAGGGCGAGGCGCGACAGGTCGGCCTCACCCGAACCGGAGATGTCGAGTTCCAGCGTCGTCGCGCGACCGTCGACCTCGATCTCGCCCGAGCCGGACAGGTCGATGGCCAGGGTGTCGTGGTCGTAGTCACGGATCTTGAGGTCCGAGGAGCCTTCGAGGTCGAAGGTCGTCACGGACGGCGACGTCACGGTGATCCGAAGGCGTTCGGAGTCCGAGAAGCCGTCAAGCCCGTGGCCGTTCCAGCGCAGGGTGACGCGCTCGGGGCCATTCTCCATCCACAGGCGCGAGCCCTGGATCCGGACCCGGTCGATGACGGCCTGGGGTCCGGTGATGACGACAGTGTTCGCCGCGCCCTGGACATAGGTGACCTCGGCCCCGAGGTCGAGCTCCAGCCGGTCGCCGCCCTCGAAGGCGACGGAGCGGGTGATGTCCGGGCCCAGGTCCTCGGCACGGCCACCGCGCTGGATGTGGCCATTGCCCCACTCGTCCTCGGTGAAGGTCCAGGACCAGCCGTTGGCGGCCAGGTCGCGGCTGCCCAGGGCGGCGGCTCCACCGATGGTGGCGATGGACAGGACCAGCGCGGCCCCGGCGATGATGAAGAGGGTGCGGATCATGCGACGGCTCCCGGGCTCGTGTTGCTGTTGGGGGTTTCAAGCGCCGGCTTCAGCAGCCGGTAGTGCAGGCGGGCGAACCAGACGAGGCCGTTGACCAGCCAGACGCTGACGATCGCTAGCAGAGCGCCGATCGTGGTCGCCGCCGCCATCAGGCCGAGGCCGAACAGGATCGCGGCGAGGGGCCCGCCGGGCGGGACCGCGAACGGGCCTGCCACCATCACCGCTCCACCCGCGAAGAACAGGGCGATGGCGGCAATGAAGAAGCCGAACAGGGTCCCGATCACGCCCATCAGGATGGGCAGCAGGATCAGGATGTCGATGGCCCCGAGACCCAGAACCGCGAAGACGGCGGCGGCGGCGGCGGAGGGGTTCTTCTCCTGGTGCCAGCGCTGGGCCCCGGCCTCGGCGCGCAGTTCGCGGGCCAGGCGGTCGGGATCTCCGAGGGCCGTCGCGACCTCGGCCTCCGAGCGACCGGCGGCGAGGCCGTCGTCGAAATGGGTCTCATAGTCCGCCGCGATCTCATTGGCGGTGGCCGTCGGCAGGCCGACGAGGCCGGCGCGAAGTCGACGAAGGAATTCCTGACGGGTCATGCGGGCTCCCCCTGAGCTTGGTTCTGGGCCTCGGTGGCGGCGGGCGTCACGATGGCGTCCACGGCGCGGGCGAAGTGGGTCCATTCGGCCGACTGGGCGGCCAGGGCGTCGCGCCCGGCCGGGCTGAGCCGATAGTATTTGCGCGACGGGCCGGCGCTGGATTCGACCAGATAGGTCTCGACCAGACCGTCGGTCTGCATCCGCCGCATCAGCGGGTAGATGGTGCCTTCGCCCATGTCGATGGCGTCGGACAGCCGGCTGGCGATCTCGTAGGCATAGCTGTCGCCGCGGGCGAGAAGCGCGAGGACGCACAGCGTCAGCACCCCCTTCTTCAGCTGGATCTCTATGGTTTCGGGCATGCCGATCACCTCCTTTGACAATCAGGAGGCTATCGCAAGGTATCTGTCATCACAAGGTAGCTGGCGAAACATGACAGAGATTTAAGGGTCGGCCTCCGCCAGGTGGGTCCCGCAGCCGCCGGTCTGTCAGTAGGCGAAGTCGCGGTAGATGCGGCTGATATCGCCCTTCCACTCGCCGTGGTACAGATCCAGCAGACGCTCGGCCGGGGTCACGCCGCTGTCGGCGATGTCTTCCAGCTCGGCCAGATAGCCTCGCTCATCCACCATGCCGCCGCTGAACCGTGCCCGGTTCTTCAGTCCCTGACGGGCGATGGCGACCATGTCGACGGCGATGTCGCGCACCGATCGGCCCGCCACCTCGGCCCTCAGGCCCAGCCGCGTCACGTCCCGGCGCAGCCGCTCATGATCGGCGATGTCCCAGTCCTTGCACAGGTCCCAGGCGGCGTTGAGCGACGGCGCGTCGTAGAAGATGCCGACCCACAGGGCCGGAAGCGCGCAGATCCGGCTCCAGGGTCCACCGTCGGCACCGCGCATCTCCAGGTACTGCTTGAGCCGCACCTCGGGGAACAGGGTGGTCAGGTGATCGGCCCAGTCCTTCATCGTCGGCAGCTCGCCGGGCAGGGCGGGCAGGCGGCCCTCCAGGAAGTCGCGGAACGACTGGCCCGAGGCGTCGATGTAGCGGTCGCCGCGCTTGGCGAAATACATCGGCACGTCCAGCGCATAGTTGACGTAGGTCTCGAAGCCGAAGCCGTCCTCGAACACGAAGCCCAGCATGCCCGTCCGGTCCGGATCGGTGTCGGTCCACACGTTGGCGCGCGCCGACAGGAATCCGTTCGGTCGCCCCTCCGTGAACGGAGAACAGGCGAACAGGGCCGTGGCGATGGGCTGAAGCGCGAGGCTGGTCCTGAACTTCAGCACCATGTCCGCTTCGGTGTCGAAGTCCAGATTGGCCTGGATGGTGCAGGTGCGCAGCATCATGTCCAGGCCCAGCCCGCCCACCTTGGGCATATAGGACCGCATGATGTCATATCGGCCCTTGGGCATGACGGGCACGTCAGCGCGCGTCCACATCGGATCAAAGCCGGTGCCGAGGAAGCCCAGGTTCAGCTGGTCCGCCACCTGCTTGACCTCCATCAGGTGCTGGCCGGTCTCCGAACAGATGTCATGGATGTCCTTGAGCGGCGCCCCGGACAGTTCGAACTGGCCGCCGGGCTCCAGCGAGATGGAAGCTGCATAGCCCTCGCTGTTCTTGCGCTCCAGGGCGATGACGTGGCCGGCCTCCTCGACCGGGGCCCAGCCGAAACGCTGCAGGCCCGTCAGCATGGCGTGGATGCCGCTGGGACCGTCATAGGTCGGGCGTCGCAGGGTCGACTTGTCGAACCCGAACTTCTCGTGCTCGGCCCCGACGCGCCACTGGTCCTTGGGCTTCATGCCCTTCGACAGGGCCCCGACCAGGTCATCGAACGTGAGCGGAGCCGTTTCGGTCATTCGGGGAAGCCTTGCAGGTGTCGCGGCTAGATGGGCGGGATTGTGGCATGACTCAAGGGGGCAGCTTCGCGGCCTAACGCTCGCGCCGCGGGCGCTCGCTGCTTGAGGCCGCTTGGGCGTCCTGCCGCCGTCAGCGCTCCCAGTCGCCCACGGCCGCCTGCCACAGGGTCATGGCCGCGATCGCGGCCGTATCGGCCCTCAGGATGCGCGGGCCCAGCGAAACGGCAGTGGTGAAGGGCAGGGCCCGCAGCCGCTCGCGTTCCTCGGGCGAGAACCCGCCCTCCGGCCCGATCAGGATGGCCCACCTGCTTTCTCCCTCCCCCTTGTGGGGAGGGACAGGCGGCGGAGCCGCCAGGGTGCGGGGGTGTGAAAGCTGCGCGTCGCCCTGAACGTCCCCACCCGGGCTTCGCTCACGCTCCGCCGTCCCTCCCCATGAAGGGGAGGGAGAAAGCGCCCGCATCACAGGTGCCCCGCCCGTCTCGTCGCAGAACATCAGCCGGCGGGAGGGATCCCAGCCGTCCAGAATGGTCGCCAGCTTCTCCGGATCGGCGACGGTCGGCACGTCCAGCCGCCCGGTCTGTTCGGCGGCCTCGATGGCAATGGCGTCGAGGCGATCCAGACGGACATGCTCGACATTGGTACGCTGGGTGATCGCCAGCCGGACCCGCGCCGCGCCGAGCTCGGCGGCCTTCTCGACGATGGTCTCGACCCGGGCCTTCTTGACCACCGCGACGACCAGATCGAGGTCGGGCCCGAAATGCTGCGGCCGCACCTGTTCTTCGGCCCTCAACACCACGCCCTTCTTCAGCACCTCGGCGATCGTGCAGCGCCACTCGCCGTCGACACCGTTGAAGACCAGCAGGGCATCTCCCGTCCTCAGCCGCATCACCTGGGTCAGATAGCGCGACTGGTCCAGCGTCGGCGCGAGGGCGGCGTCGGCTGACAGGGGCTGGGGGACGTGGAGGCGGATCATCGATCGTAGTGGTAGCGGCACTGGGCGATCAGCAGGCTGTCATCCAGGACCCGATAGATCAGCCGGTGCTCCTGATCGATCCGTCGCGACCACCATCCGGCGAACTCGCCCTTGAGCGGCTCGGGCTTGCCTGTTCCGGTGAAGGGCGTCCGCTGGCATTCGCGGATCAAGCTGTTGATCTTCTTCAGCAGCTTTCGGTCCTGCGTCTGCCAATGGAGATAATCTTCCCAGCCGTAAGCCTGGAAGGTGATCTTCATTCGATCAGGTCTCGGACCTGTCCCTTGCCGGCGTCCAATTCAGCAATCGCTTCGCGAAGGCGGGCGGCATTGGCCGGGCTGCGGAGGAGATACTCCGTCTCCTGCCACGAGGCGAAGTCCTCAAGCGACATCAGCACGGCGGCAGGCTTGCCCCCCTCTCGCGTGATGATCGTATAGTCGTGATCAGCCGTGACCCGGTCCACGGCGGAGGCTAGGTTCTTGCGCAACTCGCTAATCGACATGGCGTTCATGTCTCTAATGTACGCGATTGCGTACCGAATTTCAAGCTGTCAGAGCGACCGCGAGATCAAGAGCTTCATGATCTCGTTCGTCCCGCCATAGATGCGCTGGACGCGGGCGTCCTTGTACAGCTGGGCGATCGGGTACTCGTTCATATAGCCGTAGCCGCCGTGCAGCTGCAGCATCTCGTCGATGGTCTCGCCCTGGATGTCGGTGACCCAGTATTTGGCCATGGAGGCCGTCACCGCGTCCAGCTGCCCCTTCAGGTGCAGGCCGATGCAGTGGTCGACGAAGACGCGGGCGACCGTCAGCTTGGTCTTGACCTCGGCCAGCTTGAACTGGGTGTTCTGAAAATCCAGGATCCGCTTGCCGAAGGCCTTCCTGCCCTTGACGTACTCGAGGGTCTCGTGAAGGCCGCGCTCGGCCGCCGCCACGCCCTGGACGGCGATGTTCAGCCGCTCCTGCGGCAGCTGTTGCATCAGCTGGATGAAGCCCAGACCTTCGCCGCCGCCGATGATGTTCTCGCCCGGCACCTTCACGTCGTTGAAGAACAGCTCGGAGGTATCATTGCCCTCCATGCCGATCTTGTGGAGGTTCCGACCCCGTTCGAAGCCCTCGGCCCCGTCCGTCTCGACCACGATCAGCGAGGTGCCCTTGGCGCCCTCGGCCGGGTCGGTCTTGGCCACCACGATGATGAAGTTGGCCAGCTGGCCGTTGGTGATGAAGGTCTTGGAGCCGTTCACCACATACTGGTTGCCCTGCTTGATGGCGGTCGTCTTGATCCCCTGCAGGTCGCTGCCCGCGCCCGGCTCGGTCATGGCGATGGCACCCACCAGTTCGCCGGTCAGCAGGCGGGGCAGCCATCGCGCCTTCTGCTCGGCGGTGCCGTAGTGCCAGATGTAGGGGGCGACGATGGCGTTGTGCAGCGAAATGCCGAAATGGTCCGCGCCCTTCCAGCCCAGCTGTCGCATCAGCACGACCTCATGACGGTAGTCGCCGCCCATGCCGCCGTCCTCCTCGGGCATGGACAGGCCCATCAGGCCCGCCTCGCCCGCCTTCGTCCACAGCTCGCGCGGGACCGAGGAGTTGGCGATCCACGACTGCACGGCCTCGGGCGGCGCATGCTCGTCGATCCATTTGCCGACGCTGTCGGAGAACAGGACGATCTCCTCGTCCTGCATGAAGTCGGGTTCGGGAACGGACAGGGGGTTCATCAGAACGCCTCGGCCGGCATGGCCATCAGCACGTCGGCACCGGTCTTCAGCTTGACCAGGTGGCCGTGTGCGTCGGGCAGGATGCGTTCGACGAAATAGCGGCCGGTCATCAGCTTGTTGGCATAGTAGGGATCGGTCGAGCCCGCATCGATCTGCTTCTGCGCCGCCACCGCCATCTGGGCCCAGACATAGGCCAGCGCCGTCAGGCCGAAGATGTTCAGATAGTCGGTGGACGCCGCCCCGGCATTGTCCGGGTTCTGCATGCCGTTCTGCATCAGCCAGAAGGTGCCGTCCTGCAGCTTGGCCTTGGCGTCGGCCAGACCGTCGACGAAGGGCTTCACCGCCCCGTCGGCACCGGCATGCTCGGCCACGAAGGCGTCGATGTCGGCGAACCAGCTCATGATGGCCCGGCCGCCGTTGGCCGGCAGTTTGCGACCGACCAGATCCAGCGCCTGGATGCCGTTGGCGCCCTCGTAGATCATGGTGATCCGCGCATCGCGCAGATACTGCGACGCCGGGAAATGCTCGGTATAGCCCGAGCCGCCATGCACCTGCATCGCCAGCGACGCCACGTGGAAGCCCTTGTCCGTCAGATAGGCCTTCAGCACCGGCGTGATCAGGCCCATGTAGTCCCGCGCCCTGGTCGCCGTGGCCTCATCGTCCGAATGCTGAAGGTCGGCCTGGAGCGCGGTCCACAGCGTGAAGGCCTGGCCCCCTTCGACGAAGGCCTTGGCCTCCAGCAGCATGCGGCGCACGTCCGGATGGACCATGATGGAGTCCGCGGGGCCCTCCGGGTTCTTGGCCCCCGTGAGGCTGCGGCCCTGAAGCCGGTCGTTGGCGAACTCCACGGCCGCCTGATAGGCGGCGGTGCCGATGGCCAGACCCTGCAGACCGGTGCCGAGGCGGGCCTCGTTCATCATCACGAACATGGCCGCCATGCCCTTGTTCTCGGCACCGACCAGCCAGCCCCTGGCGCCCTCATAGGCCATGACGCAGGTGGCGTTGCCGTGGATGCCCATCTTGTGCTCGAGGCCGGCGCAGGCCGCGCCGACGTTGCGCTCACCCAGGCTGCCGTCCTCGTTGACGAAAACCTTGGGCACGACGAACAGGCTGATGCCCTTGATGCCTTCCGGCGCGCCCTCGATGCGGGCGAGGACCAGATGGATGATGTTGTCGGTGAAGTCGTGCTCGCCCGAGCTGATCCAGATCTTCTGCCCGGTGATGGAATAGCTGCCGTCGCCGTTGGGCACCGCCTTGGTGCGGATCAGGCCCAGATCTGTACCGCACTGGGGCTCGGTCAGATTCATGGTCCCGCCCCATTCGCCCGACGCCATCTTCGGCAGGTACATCGCCTTCTGCTCCGGCGACCCGTTGGCGTTCAGCCCCCAGTAGGCCCCGGCGGTCAGGCCCGGATACATCGAGAAGGCGGGCGAGGCGGCGGCGGTGAACTGGCCGAAGGCCATGGCCACCACTGCTGGCATGCCCTGGCCGCCGTGCTCGGGCAGGGCCGACAGCGCCGGCCAGCCGGCCGCGACCATCTGGTGATAGGCCTCTTTCCAGCCGGTCGGGCCGGTGACCTTGCCGTTGTCCCACCTGCAGCCCTCGACGTCGCCGATCTTGTTGATCGGGGCGATCACCTCTTCGGCGAATTTGGCACCCTCTTCGAGGATCTGCTGGACGAGGTCGGAGGAGACGTCCTGAAAGCCCGGAGAGTTCGAATAGCGATCGATCTCCAGCACTTCGTTCAGGATGAAGGTCAGGTCACGGACGGGCGCCTTATAGGCCATGGGTCAGGCTCTCAGCTTGAACGGATGATGGGGGTGATGGTCGAGGCGCTGGCGCAGCACCGAGGCGTATTCCTCGGCACCGGGCAGCAGATCGGGGCGTTGCTCGGTCAGACGGGCCTCCATGGCCGCGCAGGCCTCCTCGGCCATCTGGATGGCGGCGTCGAGATCCTCGCGCTGATGCTTCAGGGCCTCGATCTGGGCGCGGTGACGGCGCAGGGCGATGGCCATCTGATGGGTATTGCCGTCGTTCCGGTCATACAGATCCAGCATTTCCTGGATCTCGGTCAGGGTGAAGCCGATGCGGCGTCCGCGCAGGATCAGCTTCAGCCGCGCCCGGTCGCGGGCGTCATAGACCCGCGTCTGACCCTTGCGGGCCGGGGTCAGCAGCCCCTTGTCCTCATAGAACCGCAGGGCGCGCGCCGTCGCCCCGAACTCTCGGCACAACTGTCGGATCGAATAGGTGCGATGATCGTCGGCGGTCGCCATGAGCGCCTCATAACTTGACGCGGACGTAAAGGGAAGCTTTCTGCGCGACGCCGCGCGGTTGCGCCCATCCTCCGTCGGCGCGATACGCCGTCCATGTCACGCAAACACGTCAACAAGGGTCTGGCCCCGAGGAAGGGCGACCTGCCTGAAAAGACCTGCGCGGTCTGCAACCGGCCCTTTGCGTGGCGGGCCAGATGGGCCCGCGACTGGGACACGATCACCACCTGCTCGGACCGCTGCCGGGGGGCGAAACGACGGGCGGGATCGACGGCGGAGCCCCGGCCGTGACAGGATCGTTGGCGGACATCACCCGGGGAGCGGACGTCAAGTGAGCCTGATCGACCGCCGCCCCCGTCTGATCATCGGTGTCGTCGTGACAGCCCTCGTCGCCCTGATCGCGGCCGGCTGGGGGCTCGCCCCGCGCACCGACGCTGCGGGCGGCCCGTCGGGACCGCGCATGGCCATCCGCCTGGTCACGCCCGCCGAACCCGAGATCTCTCCCGGCGACGTTCTGGAAGTCGGGGCGCTGAACGACGGCTTCGACCGGGCCGCCCTCGACCAGGCACCCGAGGTCGATGACCCGACCTGGACGCCGCCCGGGGCCGACATGGGGCCGCAAGACGATCTGGCCGCCCTGCCGCGCATGCCTGCGCCCCGCCCCGTCGTGGCGGAAGACTTCCCGGCGCCCACCCCGGCGATGGCCGAGGACCGCCATCCGTTGCGCGACGGCTCGCGCTGGTTCGGCCTCGACCGTCTGCGCGCAGACGCCACCGCCGCCCGCGTGGAGCGCCGCGAACGGGCCGAACGGCGCGACCGCGACGATCGTCCGTCCCGGGGGCGCGGACCCGACCCGCGGGGTCGCGACGAGACCCGGGACAGCATGGACCGCAGGGGCATGGATCAGGGGCCACGGTCGTCAGGGCCTGTGCCCTACTATACCCAGCCCGGCGAATACTCGTCCGAATAAGTCGCAAGCATTACAGCGCAGTAATACTGTCTCCGAATTAATCCACCTGTCCGGATTGTAACTGGAGAAGGCTGCGGCGGCTCGCCACACCTCGCGCCATAAACGAGGGGAACCCCAGGCGATGACCAGATCCATTCTGCTGGCCACCACGGCCATGATTTTCAGCGCCTCCGGTGCGCTGGCCCAGACGGCACCTCCGCCTCCGACATCAACCCACACCGCCGCGGCCGACGCCTCCCAGCAGGGCGTCCTCATCTTCACCCCCGACTTCTTCGCCGACCAGCGGCCGAACACCGCCCTCGACATGGTCGCCCGCGTGCCCGGCTTTTCGGTCCAGGACGGTGACGGGTCGCGCGGGTTCGAGGGCGCGGTCGGCAACATCCTGATCAACGGCGCGCGTCCGGCCTCCAAGAACGACACCGGGTCCTCGGTCCTGTCGCGCACCCTCGTGCCCCAGGTGGAGCGCATCGAGCTGATCCGGGGCGGTGCTCCCGGCATCGATATGCAGGGCTATTCGGTCGTCGTGAACGTCATCACGAAGACGCAGTCCAGCCGCGAGCACATCCTGACGGGTCAGGGCTTCTTCTTTGAAGGCGGCACCGACCGCGCCGCCGGCACCTATCAGTTCACCGCCCGCGACGGCGAACGCACCTGGGGCCTCACCCTCTCGGACGGGGTCGCCATCAATGATTCCAACGGTGTCGGACGGGTCGTGCGCCGCGACGCCAACGGCGTGATCACCCGCGACGAGGGCTATTTCGACGACCAGACCGGCGGGGGCCAGGGCATCCGCGTCAACTTCGCCGACGCCTTCATGGGCGGAGAGATCGACCTGACCGCGCGGGTCGGCCGCAATGACTACAGCCAGTTCAGCCTCCAGGACGGACTGCGAACCCTGCGCGACAATCGCTATGCGGAAGAGGGCACCAGCGGCGAAGTCGGCGCGGTCTTCACCCGGCCGATGGGCACCGGCCTGACGTCCGAAACCCGTTTCATCCACGAGTGGAGCGAGGAAGACGGCGCCTCGGTCTCCAGGAACACGGTCGCCGGCGTGGTCAGCCCCGAGCAGCGCTTCGAGTCGGTCGAAGAGGCCTCCGAGACCATCTTGCGCTCACTTCTGCGCTGGGAACGCTCGCCGTCCCTGACGATCGAGGCTGGCGGCGAGGTCGCCTACAATATGCTCGAGATCGACCAGACCCTGACCAACGGCGGCGTGGTCGTGCCCCTGCCCTCGGACCAGATCATGGTCGAGGAGACGCGCGGCGAGGTCTTCGGCAAGGCCACCTGGCGCATCCGCCCCAATCTGACGGTCGAGGGCGGCGTGCGGCTGGAGGCCTCCACCATCACCCAGTCGGGCGACGCCGATCAGGAAAAGAGCTTCTTCTTCGCCAAGCCCCGCCTGCAGCTCACCTGGACCCCCCGGCCCCAGAACCAGCTTCGCGTCCGCTTCGAGCGCGAACTGGGCCAGCTGGACTTTGGCGACTTCGCGGCCGGCGCGGATCTGGAGGAGGAGCAGCTGTTCGGTGGCAACGTCGACCTCGAGCCCGAGGAACGCTGGATCTCCGAGATCGTCTATGAGCGTCGCTTCCTCGGCGACGGTATTGTCTCCATCGGTTATCGGCACGACGAGATTATCGGCGTCATCGACCGCCTGCCCCTGCCGCGCGGACTGTCGGCGGTCGGCAACATCGGCGACGGCACCCTCGAACAGCTGGCGGTCAACGTCGTCCTGCCGCTGGACTGGATGGGCTTTTCCGGCGGCGACTTCCGCTTCCGGAACACGTGGAACGAGACCTCGGTGACCGACCCGACGACGGGGCAGGACCGGCCGATCTCATTCGTGCGCCCGTCCCAGCCCGCCTTCACGATCTCGCAGGACATCACCAGCTGGAAGATCAACTGGGCCGTGACCTATCTCGAGAGCCTGCGCCAGTTCAACTATGCGCCCGACCAGATTTCGGGCTTCACCGGCAGCGACTATTTCGAGGCCAACATCGAGTACAAGCCGACCCCGACCCTCGCGATCCGGGCCCAGGTCAACGTCTGGAACGACTTCCAGGGCGAGCGGACGGTCTTCGCCGACCGGACGGCGGCCCGCCCCATCGCCTTCACCGAACTGCGCCCGACCGACCCACGCACCTTCTGGCAGATCCGGGTGAGGAAGACCTTCTGAGGTCGCTCATGGTCATCAAAGAAAAAGGCCCGGCGGATCGCTCCGCCGGGCCTTCGCCTTGCCGGGATGGCTTGATCAGCGAACGCCGGCCATGCCCTTCCTGAGGAACGGCGAGAGGACGAGCAGCAGCACGCCGACGCCGACGCCGGTCCACCCGATAGTCCCGAAGATCGCGCCATAGGTGTCCAGCGCCAGCTGCGGATTGGTGACGACGCCCGCGACCGTGTCCGTCGCGGTCGCCTGGGCGATAAATCCGGCGACGATGTGCGCCACCGAGCTGGACAGGAACCAGACGCCCATCATCATGCCGACCAGACGATCGACCGACAGTTTGGTGATCATGGACAGCCCCACCGGCGAGAGGCAGAGCTCGCCCATGGTGTGGAAGAAATAGGTCAGGAACAGGAAGAACAGCGGCACGCGGAAATCGACCCCCGCCTGTGTCGCCGCCGCCCAGGCCAGAACCAGGAAGCCCAGACCGACGAACATCAGGCCAAACGAGAACTTGACCGGCGTCGAAGGCTCCCTGTTCCGCTTGGCCAGCCAGACCCACAGGGCCGCGAAGATGGGCCCGAAGATCACGATGATGCCCGGGTTGAACATCTGGGTGTAACCGGCATTGAACCAGCCGGGCATGGCCGTGGACTGGTCCGCGAACAGCGTCAGGGACGATCCGGCCTGCTCGAACAGCGCCCAGAACAGGACCGAGAAGAAGATCAGAACCTGGGCCACCAGCATACGGGAGCGCTCGGTGCCCTTGAGCTTGATCACCGTGTAGCCGACGACCACGGCGAAGATGACTCCCGCCAGCCACGGCAGGCTTGCGGAAATGATCTCGTGGCGCTGCATCAGCAGCCACACGGGGAAGACGGCGATCAGTCCGAGGATCCAGAAGGTGGCTTCCAGCGGGATGCCCAGGACCTTGGTGCCGGCCAGCTTCTCGGGGTTGGGCGGACCGCCGCGCCCCTCGAGCCAGGACTGGCCCAGCAGGAAGGTCATCAGACCCAGCAGCATGCCGAAGCCGGCGAGACCGAACCCGTAGGCCCAGCCATAGGTAAAGCCGAGGTAGGAACAAAGGCCGGTGGCCAGCACCGAGCCGAGGTTGATGCCGACGTAGAACAGGGTGAATCCGCCGTCGCGGCGAGGATCGTTCTCCTCGTAGAGATGGCCGACGACGGTCGAGATATTGGCCTTCAGGAAGCCCACGCCGACGATGATCAGCGAAAGGGCCAGAAACAGCGTCATCTCGCCTGCCGGATCCGGCACTGTGCGGGTTGTGTATCCGTCCGCAGCGATCGTGGCGGGGAAGGTGGCGGCTGTCGCAGCCAGGGCACCCGAACCCGCCGGCTGTCCGACGACGTCCACGACCGTGACCCCTTCAGGCGTAATGGAGATCGGGACCCGACCTGTGTCGGTTACCGCATAGAGCTGTCGATCGGTGTTGCGGCCCTCGACCTCGACCGCATATTCCGTGCCGCCGACCGTGATGAACTCCCGTCCGCCGGAGCCCTCGAAGGCCATGGTGAAGTGACCGGCGACCAGCAGGACCGCGCCGATGATCACGGCCTTGCGTGACCCCAGATACTTGTCCGCGATCAGGCCCCCGACGACCGGCAGCAGGTAAACCAGCGCGCCATAGGCGGCGTAGATGCCCTGGGCCTCAACCGGTCCGAACAGGAAATGCTGGATCAGATAGAGCGTCAGCATCGCCCTCATGCCGTAGAAGGAGAATCGCTCCCACATCTCGGTGAAGAACAGGACGACCAGCCCCCGCGGGTGTCCCAGAAACGTCTTGCGAGGCGCCATCGCGCCTCCCCCGTCCGTCGCACTCAACGGCTCACTCCCTTTGGCCACGCCGGATCGGCGCTCGATTGGCGGCATAACCAGCACGCCGGGCCTGACCCGACAAGCCTTATGGTAACCGAACCGTCACGCAGTCCCGATGAACCGTCGCTGAACCCCCGGCGTCAGGTGCCGGAGGCCGCCTCATGGGCCAGCAGCCAGCGCTTGCGCTCCAGCCCCCCGGCATAGCCCGTCAGGGTCCCGTTCGCCCCGATCACCCGGTGGCACGGCACGATGACACCGACGGGGTTCGATCCATTGGCCAGACCCACGGCGCGCACCGCAGCGGGTCGTCCGATCGCCGCCGCCAGCTGGCCATAGCTGCGCGTCTCTCCGGCCGGTATCGCCCTCAGCGCCGCCCAGACCGCGGCCTGGAACGCCGTACCCGCCGTCCTGACCGGCAGGGCATCCAGCGCCCCCAGCGTCCCGGCGAAATAGGCGGTCAGGGCCTGCCGGACCGCTGCGGGAGCCTGCCCCGGTATCAGCCTCGCCCCCGGGGCGTGCCGCGCCAGCAGCCTTGTCATCCGCGCCTCGTGGTCGGCGAAGTCGAGGGCCCGGACCGCGCCGTCGGCGTCCGTCACGACCAGCATCTCGCCGACCGGCGTCGCCAGCCGGTCCAGCGTCAGGGCCTCACGCCGCGCGTCGGTCATGGTCTGTGTCATCGTCTCTCTCCATCAGGGCGGTCGCGGTCATCCCGGCCATGCGCAGGTGCAGCGCCCCATAGGCTCGCCATGGCCGCCATCGCTCGGCCCGCGGGGTCAGGGCCTCATCGTCCAGCCGGTCGCTGGGGACATCCCGGCCCTCCTCCAGCCAAAGGCCCGGCAGCCTCAACCCGGGCCGGGCCTGGACCAGCGGGGCCAGAACCGGGTCGGCCGACAGGTCCCGCGCGATCGCGTCCGGATCGGCCGACAGGTCGAACACCCGCCGCACCCGCGCCAGCGCACCGGGCAGGGCCCGCAGATCATCGATCCCGACGCACAGCGCCAGCCGCCCCGGTTCGCCCGGTGTCACCGTCACAAAGCCCTCGGCTCCGTCGATCGCCCGCACCAGGTCGCGCCGCCAGAGCCCGCCCTCGACCCGGTCACCCCGGGCCGCCAGGGCCGCCAGCATCGCGTCCCGGTCATAGGGGGGCCGATAGGACAGCCCCAGCCTCACGCCACCGTCGCCGCCCCGGCCGGCCCGCCGTCGCAACGCCGACGGTGGCCGCCGGTACAGCGCCTGAAACGTCTCGTTGAACCGCCTGACCGAGCCGAATCCGGACGCCAGCGCCACCTCGGCCATCGACAGGTCGCTTTCCTGGATCAGGGCCTTGGCCAGCAGCACGCGCCGCGTCTGGGCCACGCTGACCGGGGCGGCCCCCAGATGCTGTCGAAACAGCCGCCGCAGCTGCCGCTCCCCCACCCCCAGCCGCCCGGCCAGCGCATCGACGTCGCCTTCATCCAGCGCGCCCTGTTCGATCAGGGCCAGAGCCCGGCTGACCGTGTTCGACGTACCGCGCCATGCCCCCATATCGGGAGCCGTTTCGGGCCGGCAGCGCAGACAGGCCCGGAACCCCGCGGTCTCGGCCGCGGCCGCGCTGGCGACGAAGATCATGTTCTCGCGCCTGGGGGTCCGCGCCGGGCACACCGGTCGGCAGTAGATCCCCGTCGTCTTCACGCAGCCGAAGAACCGCCCGTCGAACCGCGCGTCGCGCGTCAGCACGGCGCGGTAGCAGGCCTCGGGGTCCAGCGGGGTTGCGGGTGTGTCCACAAGCGCAGGATGGACCCGCGACCCGCTCCTGTCTCGCGGTTTTCGGACATTGTCCTCAGGGCCTCACGGCCCGCCAGGCGTTGGCGAAAATCGACCAGACCATCGACACTGCGCTGATCGCCGCCACCCAGGTGAACACGACCGACAGCGTCGTGGCGATGCCCGCCACATCGCGCGGCCCGTCGCCCAGGGTGCGTATCCGGTCGATGGTCAAGAGCGCCCGGTCCCCCACGACCCGCGCCGTCTCGCCGTCCGCGCCCAGGGTGAACCAGTGCCCGGCCTGAAAGATCGTCCAGGTCAGCCACAGGCCGGCGACCGCGACCGCAATCCGCAGCACGGCCCGCAGCCTGACCGCGTCCGGGTTCGTCAGGGTGAACAGCTCCACCCCCATCTGGCCCAGGGCATACAGCAGGATCGGGACGAACAGGGCGCTCCAGATCGGCGCGGCTGTGATGGTCGCCGCCTCGCCGCCCAGCGTCATCGCCTCCAGCCCCGGAAAGGCCAGCAGCCCCAGCCACCACATGACGAACAGGCCGATCGCCAGCAGCGAGAACACCGCCTCGCCTGCCGGGCTCGATCCGCCGACCCGCACGGGGCGGATGGGCGACGTTTTCCACGCCTGTCCGGTTCGGTCGTCCGCCTTCATGGCCTCGCGCGCCGTCACGCCCCAGGTCAGGGGGTCGGACAATCCGAAGGCCGGCAGATCCCTCGCCCGCCACTCGGTCATCCAGCGCGGCCGGATGCGGTAGTGCTCCATGATGGCACCGGCGAGGGTCAGCACCCCGATCAGCGTCAGGCCCGCGCCGAAGAAGCTGTGAAAGGCCTGGGCGATCGCCTGCCCGGCGTCCCGCGGTCCGCTCACCAGGGTAATCACCAGCGACAGGACGTGGATGGCCCCCAGCACCAGCAGCCCGGCCTTGACCCCGTACAGCCACCACGGAAACAGCTCGGGCCCGATCAAGCTGTCGGGACCGGGCCGATAGCGCGCGGCGACCCCCAGCGGGTGGCCGATCTCCCTCAGCACCGCCTCGACCTCGGCCCCGGTCGGCGCGCGTCCCAGCGCCTCCTCCTTCTCGTCCAGCCGCGACAGGATCAGCTCCCGCAGTTCGGCGGTGATGTCGTCGCGCGTCTCGGGCGACAGCTGGGCGGCCACGGCCTCCAGATAGCGATCGATAATGTCCTCGGTCTTGCCCGCCATGGCGCGCCCCTTCGTTCAGATATTCGGGTGTCAGAGAAGCCGGTCCAGCGAGCCGTTGATGGCCCGCCACTCGGTAGTCAGTCGGTCCAGAAGCGAAAGACCCAGCGGCGACAGGACATAGAAGCGCTTCTTCCGCTTCTCCTCCTCGCGCCATTCGCTCAGCAGCAGCCCCTGCGCTTCCAGCCGGCGCAGCAGCGGATAGAGGGTCGATTCCTCCATCTCCAGCCCGTCGGCGGCCAGCGCCTGGCGCAGGGTATAGCCGTACCGCTCGGTCCGCAGGCAGGCCAGCACCGCCAGCACCAGCGACCCCCGCCGCAGCTCCAGCCGCATCGATTCAAACAGCTCGTCGTCGGCGGACAAGGCGATTGCTCCAAGGCGCCACATAGTGTGTGACACACAGTGTGTGCGACATACTGTGTGAGCGAGTCAAGAGCCGGGCCTGTCGCCAGTGACAGTCCCCGGTGGCGTCCGCCTCGCGCTGGCGATATCGTCAGAGGGCAGCGAGGGGAACGGGAGTGGACGAGCGCCTGACGCGTCGAGAAATCCAGTGCGTTTATCTGGCGGGCTTTCGACTGTCCGATCAGGAGATCGCCGACCGCCTCGGCGTCAGTCGCAAGAGCGTCGGCAACTACCTGCAATCCGCGTTCGGCAAGCTCGGCGTGCGCGACCGTCGCCGGGCCGCGGCGCGACTGGGGGAAAGATACCCGGGCATCGAAATCCCCGATGCGGAACAGATCGGGGCAGCGCCAGTGTCGGGCCGTCCGGTCGAAAGCCCGGGCCCGATCGCGGTCGATGATCGCCCCTGGCTTGCCCGTGTCTGGCGCGCACCGCCCGGGGGTGTTCTGACCCGTCTCGGCCTGATCCTCGGGGTGGCGGTCCTTTACCTGCTCGTCCTCCGCGGAGGCATGCCGCTGATGGAAGACCTGATCGCGGCCACGGATCGCTTTCGGCCTTCCTGAGAGGAACCGCCGATGACTGACAAGACCGACTATGCCAGCATGATCGCGCATCGCCTTCGGGCGGCCGAGCACGCCGTCGACGCCGCCAGCGCCGAGATCGCCCTGCTGACCCATGACATGACCCGACACCGCGCAGCGGCCGGCTTTGCGGCAGACGCCGGTCACGGAGCCCTGGTCGAGGTCCAGGCCGCCCAGACCGCACTGGTCGAGGCGCGCGGGCGACTGGTGGCTTCCCATGCCTCGCTCGCGCGAACGGCCCGGCGCATGGGCGTGACCTGGATGGTCGGCGGTCCGGGGGAAGACAAGGACCAGCCCCCCGTCCGGCCGACCGGCCGGGTCGAGGTCGAGCCGATCCTCGCCTGATGCTCGCAGCAGGGCTTTGGGCAGCAACGATCGTCGCCTTCGGCTTCGCCGCGGGGCTGGGCGGTCGACCCGACCGCCTGGCCGTCGGCACACTTCTGGCCAGCGCCCTGTTGTCCACCCTGGTAAAGGATCTTCAGGTCGATGATCTGCGCTGGGGCGTCGCGCTCGTCGACGCCCTGGCCTTCCTGCTCCTGACGGCCCTGGCGACCCGCTATAACCGCTGGTGGCTCATCGTGGCGGCCGGCCTTCAGCTGGTGGTGGTCCTGACCCACGTGGCCGCGATCGGCCCCGGCTTCATCTTCAACTGGACAGCCGTGTCCATCCGTTGGGTCACCTGGCTCGCCCTGCTCGCCGCATCAGGCACCGGCGCGATCGAGGCCCATGTGATCCGGCGCTACAGACTGGAATCCCATCCCCATGCCTGACATCCGCCTTAACCCGACCGACTTCGCGTGGAACTTCGAAACGGCCGTGACGGCCTGGCGCTCCGCCGCAGAAGGCAGGAACGAGGAAAACCAGGCACCCGGAATGCCCGCCGACCATGATGACGAGGTCGAGTTTGCGATCGCCGAGGCGGCAGAAGTCTACATCCTCGACCGAACGCCCGGCTCCGTGGGCGAGGCGGCCGCCATCCTCGACATCGTCGTGGCCGCGGCGGACTCCCGTGTCGACGGACGGGACCGGGACGCCCTCCGCCGGGTGCGGGACTTCATCGTGACGCTCGAAATGCCGCAGGCAACCGACGCCTCGCCCGGCTGACCGTCTGTCCGACCTTAGGCAGACCGACACCTGCGGCGATGACAGGCCGGCCACCCGCCGCGCAAGACCGGGGGTTTCCAAGCCCGCAGGGGGACCGTTAACCTGATGGGTTGGACGGCCCCTGTGTCCGGCGTCGAGTGCGCCATAGGTTGGTCGTTGCTTATGCGGCCACAGAACAGGAACCGTCCACCATGATGACTACCACGATCGGCCTCGACCTCGC